>OCAQ01000704.1_pt1 | contig 16207 bp, 10 predicted proteins | sample 1538291 | NCBI WGS metagenome assembly OCAQ01 (sample SAMEA2580277, study PRJEB22360) | human gut metagenome | biome: human gut; feature: human-associated habitat; material: faeces | place: Denmark | collected 2008/2010 | reverse complement strand
ATGCTTTATTTTTAGTACTTTTGCAAAAGTTATGAAGGTCTCTTATATAGAGACCTTACACGTATAAGGATGCTATCAGGCTCCGGTTCGCCTGGTCGATAACGGAGTTTTCGAGCGAGGCCAGGTAAATCTGCGTGGTTTTTTCCGAAGCATGTCCCATTCCCGCACTGATGACCGACAACGGAATGTTATGGTTCCGGGCTGCGGTCGCCCACGTATGCCGCGAGGTATAGGAGGAGAGCGGGACTTCGAGCCCCAGCAAACCGGACAGCTTTTTCAACCGACGATTATAATAGTCAAGGGCCGTACGGTATTGGGAAAACGCCCTGACCGGATCGTCCGAACTGAGCAGCGGAAAAACATAGCCGGATATGCGCCCTGCACCGGCATAGCGCCCGATAAGCTTCGCGATGCAGGGCTCGATACGGATAACGAGGCGCTGCCCGGTCTTGCGGCGAACATAACGGATCGTATCCCCGACGATATCCTGATTCCTCAGGAAGGCAATGTCCACGAACGCCATCCCGCGCGTGCAATAACTGAAAATAAAAATATCCCGGGCCAATGCCAGGGACGGGGAGTGTGTCAGATCCAGCTGCCGGAGCCGCACGACGACATCCTCGCCGACGGCACGCTTGCAGGTCTGGTCGACACCGGTGTACACATGCCGGAAAGGATCGGCCTGTGGCACGACATCCTCCTTCACGGCCCTATTATAAACCGCACGCAATATCCGCATATAAAACGAGACGGTATTGCGGACAACGCCCCGGCGCCGGAGCCAGTCGTCATACTGCCCCACAAGCCGTTCATCGACGAGCGAAAAGGGAATATCCCGTCCGCCCAGGAAATCGGAGAAACTCCCGAGTGTCCGCCGGTAGTTGCGCGCCGTCCCCAACTTTCCGTTCGCCTCGAGCCTTGCGGCCTGCGTTTCGACATAGGCGAGCACGGTGCTCCGCCGGGACTTGCGGAACCGATCGACCACATCGCTGAGCGAGTATCCTTCCCGCCGGAATTCAAGATCCCGGATGATCGTATGCAACAGACACAAATCACGGTCGATCCGCTGCTGCACGGACAGCAACGCATGGGCTTCGCCCGAAAGGGGCGTGATGACACACCCGCGCCTTGCATCCCACTGCCGGGGCTGGAGACGCATGGAGGTAGTTATCTGCTGCGATTTGCGCCGATGGCAAAGCTGGTAATATATTACTCCCGCTTTCCCGCCGACCGACGATTCCCTGAGCTTGACTTTTACTGTTGCCATACATTTTAGTTGTTTATGGTTAGAATTGGAATTTTCCACGCCGCCGGAGGTGCACGGATGCATGTCCCGGCGGGATCATGGCAGCAAAACTAACCATCGGACAATTTAAAAAGGCTGAAAAATATGTTATTCGGCCATAACGGCATTGCGTCCAAGGTATTCCGGACAAGAAAATCCCTCGCAGCACAAGGCACCGGCGGACGGGACACGACAGACGTGTAGGCCGCAAACCGGACAGGCAGGACAGAGCAGGCCACAGACAAACGGAGCCGGCAGGACACGGCGGACAGGACAGCGAACGCACGGAAAGGACGGACGGATCGACAGATCGACGGGGCAGGGTTGGCGGACGGCAAACGACAGACGAGCATTACAGCCCGGCCGGAAGCATGAAAAGCCCCCGGAACTTCGGTTCCGGGGGCTATGGAAAGGCATCTGCCGGGGATTATCCCAGCATCGGTTTCAGCACGCCGAACAGCACGAGCGCGATGAGGAACGTAACGACGATATTGAAAGCCTGGGCGGCGAGGAACGCCCACAGCAGATTGCGGTTCTCCCGGGAAACGATATCCTTGAGGCGCGTATCGAGCCCCACGCAGACGAAGGCCAGCGAGAAAAATACCGTCGAGAACATTTTGGCGACCCCCGGCTCGGCAAGTTTGCCCCTGGCATCGGCCGTGAAAAGGCCGTTTCCCTGCAATACACTGAATACCAGCGATGCGGCAACGAAGCCGATGATGAATTTCGGGAATTTCTCCCACACGATCCCCAGCGACGGGGCCTGCCCGGCCTTATCGCCGCGGCGCGTCGAGAGGTAAAGCGCGATGAAGAACGCCACCACGCCGATCAGTACGTTCTGCGCAGCCTTGATGATGACGGCATGCTGGTTGGCCACTTCGCCCACGATCATGCTCGATGCGGCGACACCCGACGTAGTGTCGATCGTACCGCCGATCCACGCCCCGGCGACCTCCTGCACGACATGCGGATCGTCGAAAATATGCGGCAGGATCGCATGCGCCAACCACGGCATCAGATAGATCATCGGCACGACGACGATCAGCACCAGCGAAACGATGTACGAAAGTTTCCGGTCGTCGCCGCCCGCCACGCGGGCCGCCGTGATACAGGCCGACACGCCGCAGATCGACACGCCGCTCGAAAGGATCATCGCCGAGCGTTCGTCGACCTTCATGCGGCGCGAAATCCGGAAGGCAAAGAACCACACGACGGCGACCACCAGGCACGCCTGCACCAGACCGAAGACACCCGATTTCATCACGTCGCTGAAGAGAATCGTGGCACCGAGGCACACAACGCCGATCTTGATGTAGAATTCACCCTGGATCGCGGGTTTCAGCCACGCGGGAACACGCCACACGTTGCGGATCAGCAACCCGAAGAGCACCGAGAAGAATACCGATTCGAAGCCGTAATACGACACGGAGGGGATCTTGGCGACGATCTGCGCCAGCAACGAGACGGCGAAGACGACCACGAGCGACGCAAGCAGCCCCCTGAGCGGTCGCCGCAGCATCAGGCACCCGGCATAGAGCACCACCAGCACGATGGCGAAGAGACAGGCGATATTGCTCCACGCAGCGCCGCCCAGCAGCGTCGCGGGGACTTTGGGCAGCGCGGAAGGTGCGACCGCGGCCAGCGCCAGCAGGGGAATGCTCACCCAGACCACCACCCAGTCCTCGACCCGGAATTGTTCCATCCACTTTTTCATCTTTATCATTTTTTCAGGTTAAAATATGCCGGAGAGCATCAGTGCCACCACATTGCGACCGGCGACATCCCGCGCGGCGAAATCTTCGTAGGTGTAATCCAGCTGGCAGCGCAGGTATTTCACAGGTTGCCACGTAAGCCCGGCCGTATAATTGGTCTGGCGGCTCGAACCGCGGGAGCAGTCTTCGAGAAAGGTATCGTACCGCACCGCCGGCAACAATGTCCGGGTCACGCGCCAGCCCGCTACGGCATACCATCCCTCGCTGTCGAGGTCGCCCGTCGTGCCGCAGATGTATTCGCCGCGCAGGACGAGGCGCCCGTAATCGTAGCAGGCACCGGCACCGTAACGGATGCGCTTCAGGTAATCCTCGCCGTACTCGCCCCAGTAGTACGATCCCGCGAACTGCAATCCGGCGACGGGCTTGACCGTAAGGCGTGCCACGATGTCCTTGCTTTTGTTCTTGTCCTTGACGTTCAGCCCCTCGCCATTGAAAACGCCGAAGTTGTAGTTCAGGATACTGTATCCGTCGCGCTTGAAAAATCCTCCGAACAGCTGCGCGCCGAGGTCGCGGCCTGTGGCCGAAAGTCCGCAGAGGTCGCTGAACCCCATCAGTTTGCACAACGAAAGGGGGTATTCGACGAACTCATATCTGAGCGGCACATAGTCGGTATTCTCGATCGAAAAAGGCAGCTTGTATTCGCCCAGCTGGACGTTGAGCTCATCGAACGGTTTGTAACACAGGTAGGCGTCGACGATTTTCGGCGAAGCGAATTCGATCTGGACACGGTAATCCAGTTTCGGAGCGATGGCGCCCGCCAGGTTCAGACGTACACGTTTGATAAAAAAGGTCGACGAACGGTCGCTCCATTCGTAACCGGTCTGGACATATCCCGAAATTTCCGGCAGGGCGGCCAGCACTTTGTCCCATGTAGACGTTTTGGCTTTGAGCGCCGCGATTTCCGCCGAAAGCTCCTCAACCGAAGATGTCGCAGTGGTCGTGTCGGGTTGCTGCGCGCGGACGGGTACAATCACACCGAGCAGCAGCAATACAGGCAAAATCATTCTCATAAACAAGATCGTTTGGGTTCACAAAAGTCGTAATTCCGGCGCAATGGATCAATACGCGAAAATACCTAAAATGACCCGGAACGGCTCCGGACGGCATCCGGGAAAGACCGCCGCCGGCCGTCTGCTCCCAGGAAACAGAACAAACACCGCACAGGACACGGACAGGAACGACACAAAAGAGGCCGGAATACTCCGGCCTCCCCGCTTATGGAATGAACTTTTTATCGGCCATGGACAGGAATCACAGTTTGTTGGCGAGATCCTTGACCAGCTCGCCGTCGAACAGGTGCAGCACCCGGTGCGCGTAAGTCGAATCGTGCTGCGAGTGGGTCACCATGATGACGGTCGTACCTTCGCGGTTCAGCTCCGAAAGCAGTTCCATCACCTCGCGGCCGTTCTTCGAGTCGAGGTTACCCGTGGGCTCGTCGGCCAGGATCAGCTTGGGGTTCGACACCACGGCACGGGCGATGGCCACACGTTGCTGCTGTCCGCCCGAGAGTTGCTGGGGGAAGTGTTCGGCGCGGTGCGAAATATTCATGCGGCTCAGGATCTCGTTGACACGACGCTTGCGCTCGGACGCCTTGACGCGCATGTAGATCAACGGCAACTCGACGTTCTCGAAGACATTCAGTTCGTCGATCAGGTTGAACGACTGGAAGACAAACCCAATATTCCCCTTGCGGAATTTCGTGCGGTCTTTCTCCCGGAACCCGGCGACCTCGTGGTCGAGCAGCGTATAGCTGCCCGAGGTGGGATTGTCCAGAAGCCCCAGGATATTGAGCAGCGTGGACTTGCCGCAGCCCGAGGGACCCATGATGGCGACGAATTCACCCTCCTTCACTTCGAACGTCACGCCGTTCAGTGCGATGGTCTCGATCTCTTCGGTACGGAAAACCTTCTTGAGGTTCTCAACTTTCAGCATTGACATAACAAACAGGTTTTTATTGTTGATATTGATTTGATTTATTCGGATTTCACGGATTCGGCCGGGTTTTCGTTAACGGCACGCCACGAGCGGACGGTGACGGTGAGTGCCGTGACGGCCAGCACCCCCGCCAGTGCCAGGGCAAAGACCCACCAATACAGCGGCACGGCATAGGCGAAGCCTGCGAGCCAGTGCCTGACGGCCCAGATGCTTACCGGGACGGCCAGCACGAAACACACGGCGACCAGCATGACGTAGCGGCGGTTGAACATGGCGAGGATTTCGCCCCGCGAAGCCCCCATTACCCGGCGCACGGCGATTTCGCGGCGGCGGTGCTGTGTCTCGAACAGCACCAGCCCGAAGACGCCCATCAGGGCGATCACGACGGCCAACAGCGCGAACAGCCCGACGATGGCCGTCAGTTTGCGTTCGTTGTCGTACTCGAGGCCCAGCTCCTCGTCGAAAACACGGACGACGATATCGCCCGGCTCCGTGCGGGGATCGACCTCCGCGATACAGCGGCGGATATGGGCGGGAACAGCCGCAATATCGGCTCCGGGCGTCATCCGCACATAGACCACATGAGGCAGGTGCCAGTAATTTTCCTGCTGGATTTTCTTCGGAAGAAGATAGAAACAGAAGGGCGATACACCGTATTGCAGGGGCTTGAAGTTGAAATCGGCACAGAAACCTACAATTTGCTCGTCGGGCGACACGAAACCGTTGATACGGTCGCCGACCTGCATTTCAAATTCCCGCCGCGCCGCTTCGTTGAAAATCATCGTTCCGAGTTCCTTGTCGAAGTCGCTCTCCAGGAAATCGCGTCCGTCGGTAATCGGGATACCCATCACGCGCAAGAAATCAGGTTGTACGACATAACTCTGGAAAGCGACCTGACGGCCCTTGAACTCCCGGCCCCAGCCCATACGCCCGACCGACACCAAACGACTCGTAGCTCCCGTAACATCCTTTACCTGAGGGTCGGATAGAAGTTTCTGCCGAAGGGCGTCATAACTTACCGCCCCACGTTCGGAAAGCCGCACGGCGAGGAGGTTTTCCTTGTCGAAACCCATGTCATAGTGCATCATGTAGTCGTGTTGCAGGCGAATGAAACTGGTCGCGATGATCAGCCCGATGGAGATGAAGAACTGCACGCCCAGCAGCAGCGTACGCAGCCGGCGGCCGCTGCGGGTTCCGCCGAAGGATCCCTTGACGACCAGCGCCGGGGCGAACGACGTGATATACCACGCCGGATAGAGGCTGGCGGCGAGCGCCATGACGAAAGCTACAACGGCTACCAGCCCCACGACTTCCAAATTCTGCGACAGCGCCAGCGATGCGGAAATGTAGCTGGCGAATTCGGTGCCCTGCAAGGCAAAGGAAACGTACCAGGCCGCCAGCAAAGCGATCAGGACGAGCCCGAACGCCTCGAAAACGAAATTGAAGCGCAGCGACGACGCGGGAGCGCCGAAAACCTTGAACGTATTGACGGTACGGATGCGCACCGGCACCAGTGCGAAGAAAAAGTTGACGAAGTTGATGAAAGCCAGCACGATAACCAACACGGCAATACCCAGCAGGGTATAGGTCGTGACGACAGACCCCTGCCGGCAGGGCGCCTGTGAATCCGACTCGAAATAGAGATCCGATACCGGAGAAAGGCGCACGCCGTAGATACCCGATTCGTCGTCGTCATCTGCGGCGTCCCCGGCCGCCGCACGTTTCTCGGCCGCCTCGCGCTGCATCTCCTGGTTCACGTTCGTCCACTGGCGCGCAAACTCGTCGGGATCGGCACCGGGCCTGAATTTGACGAAATAATTGAAACTCCACTCCGAAGTGGTATAAAGGTTCGTTTCGCCCAGATTTTTCACCACCTCGCACTCTCCCAGCAACGAATTGTCCGGAAAGTCTTCGAAAACCGCCACGACTTCCATCGCCCCGTCGGGCTGGGGTTCGTCGGTGTCGACCCATATGAGGCTGCCCACGCCGACCCGCATCCGTTCGGCCGCCTCGCGGGAAACGATGACGCTCTTCGGTTTTCCGATGTCATGCACATCGCCCTCGACCGAACGGAAAGCGAAAACATCGAGGAAAGGCAGCGATACCGAACCGCAGGAAGCAGAAAATTTATTATACCCGAACGAAGGCTCGTTGCTCGTCCAACAGGTTCCGGAGCCGAAATCGCCCCACATGCAGCCCCCGACTTCGACCCCCGCCGTCGAAGCGATGACACGCTCGGGCACCGGCCGGTTAAGCCACGACGACCATTTCCCGGGCTCGTACCAGTCCTCGTTCTCCACGAGATAAATACGGTCGGCTTCGTGCAGCGAGCGGTTGTAACCCAGCTCCCACCAGACCTGCGTCATGATGACGTAGAACGCGGTAAATGCCAGCGTCAGGCCTATGACGTTCAGCAGCGACGAGATTTTGTAGCGCCGCAGCGTAGTCAGAAAATTACGAAATGCGATCTTCATAACACACTATTCGGTTTTAATCATGTTAATCGGGTTGGCATTGGCGATGCGCCACGTGCGGACGAGCTGCACGGCACATACGATCAACAGCACCACTGCCCCGCACAGGGCGAAGAGCCACCAGCGGAGCGCCACACGCTCGACGAAGTTGCTGACCAGCAGGTCTGCACCCCAGCGGCTTACGGCGGCCCCGACGACCACGGACGGAACGGCGATCCACAGCACGTCGCGCGCCAACAGGCGCAGCACGTCGGCCGTCGAAGCCCCGTTGACCTTGCGCAGGGCGATCTCCTTGCTGCGACGGCGCATCTCGTCGCCCAGATAACCCACGAGCCCCATCAGGGCGATAAGCAGGGTGATGCCGCTCACGGTAAAGACGATATTGCGGAAACTGCGTATCTCGAAAAGGATGGGGCCCAGTTTGTTGTCGTAAACTTCGAGCGTATGATTGTTGCCCGAAGGGTATTCTCCGATCTTGCGCTGCACGGCCTCCAGCGACTCGGGCGACATCCCGCGCAGGCGGATCATCATGGAATAGTCCAGCATATAATCGTCCGTGGCACCGAACTTCTGGAAATAGCTGAACGGATGGAACACGATCGGTTCGACCTCTCCCGTAGCCACGACCGTCCTGAAATCCTTTACGACGCCCACGATCGTATAAAGAGGAGCCCCGGGCGAGGAGTCGTCGGTAATCTGATGCCCCAATGCCTGTTCGGGCGTCCATCCGCGCATACGGACGTAGGTTTCGTTTACGATCGCCTCCAGGGGGTTGCTCGAAGGCGTAAAGTTCCGGCCGCCGACAAGGTGCATCCGCATCGCAGGTATAAAGCCCTCGTTGCAAAGCAGCCAGCGGCAGGAGAAAAGCAATTCCTTGGAGTTTTCGTCGATGCAGGGCATTCCCGAATATCCCCAAAGCGGCACCTCGAGCGAAGCTCCGGCAGCGTCGACTTCGGGTAGCGAAGCAACGGCGTTGCAGACCGAAGAAATGTTGCCCAAAGGCGTTTTGACATATGTATATACGATACGGTCATGTTCGAACCCGAAATCGCCGTTGCGGAGTTTATCGAACTGCAACACGGCCAATAACAGGAGCGTAAGCGTAAACGTACAACTGACGATCTCGGCCACCAGCAGCGTCTGTTTCCACCGGCGGCGGTTGTCGCTGACCCCGCGGAACGCCAATGTCACGGGAACCGAAGTGAAAATACGCGACGGGATAAGCGCGGCAAGGGCAAAGGCGGCAAGGATGACGAGCAACGGCACCCAAATGCGCTTCAGGGCGAAGAGTTCGGACATCGGCGTCCCGGTAATCTCCAGCACCTGATCCTGCAGGGCCCACAACAGGAATCCGGCCACGATGACCGAAGCGAAGGTCAGTATGGCGGTCTCAGAACAGAAAATGCGGAAGATGTCCGAAGGCCGGGCACCCCCGACCTTGAGCATGGCGATGGTCTTCGAGCGGCTTACCAACGTCGAAATCGAAATCAGCACATAGTTCATCGACGCAACGAAAAGCGTAAGGGCCGCAAGTGCCATCAACACCCATGCGATCAGCCCGGCGGAAGTATTTATGCGCGAAGACTCCGTGATCGGGAAAAACCGGTAGCTGCGGTTCCAGGCTTTCATATCCTCGGTGAATCCGTGGCGGTCGAAAAATGCGGGAAGCTGCGCTTCGACCTCGGCGACGGACGCCCCTTCGTGGAGTTTGACATAACTCGGGAACGAATCGCCGCCCTGCCACGACGTGTTGAGGTCGCGCTTCACAATTTCGAACGAACAGAGCATATTGAAACCGCCGAGGTGCTGGTTGGGATTCGGGTCGCGGAAAAGCCCCATGACCGTCAGCGAATCGGTGCCGTTCAGCAATACCAACTGCCCCACGGGATCCTTACGACCGAAGATCGTGCGGGAAAAAGACTCCGCAAGCATCACCTGGTCGGCATGGAGCAGGATCTCTTTGGGGTTGCCGTTCATCGGTTCGAATCCCAGCACGTCGAAAAACATCGTATCGGCGTATATATACTTTGCCTGGAAAGCATTATCACCGCGCACGATGTCGGATGTGCGCGGCCCGAACAGGCGTGTGGCGGCTTCGACCTGCGGAACCTCTTCGGCCAGCGCCGGGGCGATGGGGGCATTGAGCTGCGGACTGTACCCGCTGTGCTGCGGATCGGCATAATGAGCCCACAGTTGGAATATCCGCTCCCGGTCGGGGAAACAACGGTCGGACGTGAGGTTGTAATTGGCATACGAAAAGACCAGCAGGCCGACGGCCAGCCCCAGCGAAAGCGACACCACGCGGGCAACGGTACCGCCTCGCAATTTGCGCAGGTAACGTAATGCGAAGAGAAAATTTTTCATACCGGGTATCTTTTTTAGTTTTTAATCGAGTCGACCGGGTTGGAATCGGCCGCACGGCTGCTCTGCCAGAAGACGGCGACGAACGCCACCGCGGCGGCAAAAGCCCCGGGAATCAGAAAAATAAGGGGCGAGAGCGAAATCCGGACGCTGTAATCCTGCAACCAGCGTTCGAGCAGGTACCACGCCACGGGCACGGCGAGGACGAACGCCGCGCCGACCAGCCGCATGAAGTTGCCCACCAGGCGCGTGAGCACCTCACCGCGCGTCGAGCCGAAGACCTTGCGGACAGCGACCTCCTGCTCCTTCTGCTGGATGTAGTAAGTCGACATGGCCACCAGACCGAGCGCCGAGATCAGGATCGCCACGAGCGTGAAGATACCGACGATGTGCAGGATGCGCCGCTGATCGGCATAGTCGGCTTCGATTTCCTGCTCGATATACTCCGCCCCGGTAAAAACCGCACCGTCGGAAATACGCTCGAATACCGATTTGACCGTATTGTAGGCCGCGGTTTTGTCCCCGCGGATTTTGACCAGGATATTCCACGGGTACATATCCGCAATGTCGTCCGTCTGCCACAGCATCGCCGATTGGGGCTTGTCGAGCGCCGACCCGATCTGGAAATCGCGGTAGATACCTGCGATTTGGTAGGGATAAGAGTAATCCATGCCTACCTTGAATTCTTCGGCGTCCTCCGCAATACCCAGTTCCCGCAGGGCGTGCTGGTTGATGAAGACCATATTGTCGTCGTTCATACGGGCGAGGTGGTTGTCGCGCAGCCGCTCCAGCCCCAGTATCCGGAAATAGGTCGAATCGCCGATGAATATCTGGAATCCGATCATCCGGTCGGGGCCATACTGCATCGTATTGTTGTTGCCCCGGTCGTGGGGCGTACCGCAGCCCAGGGCGACGGCCTCGACACACGGCTCGCGCAACAGCTCCTCGCGGAACTGCGCAATCTGTTTTTTCCCGAGGAAAATTTCGGTCGAGATATCGAGTATGTCGGCCGTATTGTACCCCATCGGCGCCGAAATCAGGTGGCGGATCTGCAGGCCGATGGTCAGCGAGGTGGCGATCAGGACAATGGTGATGACGTTCTGGATCGTGATAAGCACCTTGCTGTAAAACATCTTGGTGCGGTGGCGGAACGATCCCCGGACGATGTCCACGGGTTTGTAGCGCGACACCATCATCGCCGGGATAAAGCCCGCAACGACGCCCAGCACCACGATAAACGCGGCATAGCAAGCCACGACGGCAGGCGGCATATCCTGCCAGACGCCGAATTTCGATCCTTTTCGACCCCAGCAGCCGCGAAGCGCCGGGCTCCACCGCGGCTGCCAGGAAAAGCGCGATGACGAACGCCACGACACACAGGAATGTCGATTCGAGGATCAGTTTGAGGATGATTTCGCCGCGCGAGGCGCCCAGCAGCCGGCGGGCGGCCATCTCCTTGGCGCGAAACCCGGTCTGGGCAACCGTCAGGTTGATATAATTCATCACGGCGAAGAGCAGGATGACGGCGCCCACACCGAAAAGGATCATCACGAAGGGCCAACTGCCGTAGTTGAACCCCCCATCATTATTCTGGGATAAAAAATAGACATCGCGCAAAGGCGTAAGGGTCACATGCTGATAGACATTGCCCTTGTAGATCCAGTATATCTCTTTGAAATAATCAAGCATATCGGGTATCTTGGCCGTCAGGTCGGCACCGGGACGCGCCAGGATGAAAGTCGTCACGGCACCGGAATTACTCATACGCTCGTCATTGGCCGAATTGATATCGCAGAGGCGCTCGGCCCGCATGATGATGTCCATATTGGGAATCACCGAGCGGTCGATATCCCGCACCACGCCGCTCACAACGTACGACTTCTCCTCGTCGGGGAAGCGGATCACCTGCCCCATCGGGTTGAACGTGCCGAAAACCTTGCGGGCGAACGACTCGGAAAGCACCACGTTGTCGCGCGAGGCGAGGGCTTGCTCCCGGTCGCCCTCCAGCAGTTCGAAATCGAATATCCGGAAAAAAGTCGTATCGGCGAAGAGGATCGTCGCCGAATATTTCCCCTGTCCGGCCTCGACGGGCTGCATGGTATCGGTGGACTGTCCCGACACTGCGACGGCGCAGGTCGATTCGATCTCGGGATAACGGTCGCGCAGGTATTTCTGCAGGTAATAACCGCTCGTAATGCACTCCTCGTTGCCGATGACATAAATGCGGTCGGCCTTGGCGTGGTAGTCGTCGCACGTAAGTTGCCGAAGGGTGTAGTCGGCGATCAGGATCACGAACATCAGCGAGACGGACAACCCGAAGATATTGATGGCCGCATAGAGCTTGTTGCGCCCCAGGAAGTTGAAAAACGAGCGGAAATTGAGTTGACGGAACATATTATTCGGTTTTGACGGGTGCGGAGAAATTTCAGCGGAAAATTATTTATTGAGGATCAGCACGTCGTTCGAGCCGTAATTCTCATAGCCCGAAACGATGACCCGCTCGCCCGGCTCCAGCCCGTCGAGCACCTCGTAATACTGCGGGTTCTGGCGGCCGATGCGGATGGGGCGTTTGTAAGCCTTGTCGCCCTCGGGCGCAAGGACATAAATCCATGCGCCGCCCGTGGTCTGGTAGAACGACCCGCGGGGGATGATGACCGCCTCGGTAGGCTGCCCCAGTTCGAGATGCAGGTAGTAGGTCTGGCCGCTGCGTATGTTCTCGGGATGGTCGCCCAGGAAGGTGAAGTCGGCTCGGAACTGGCCGCTGCGCACCTCGGGATAGACTTTGCGCAGGCGCACCTTGTAGTCGGTGCCCTGACGGTCGAAGGTGGCTTCGAGACCGGCACGCACACGGTCAATGTAGCTCTCGTCGATCTGTGCCTCGACCTTGTAGTCCGACAAGTCGTTGATCTGCCCGATCTTCTGCCCCGTGGAGACCGACTGCCCGAGCACGATGTCCAGTAGGCCGACTTCGCCGTCGATCGGCGACTTGACGTTGAGGTTGCCGATGCGCTCGCGGATGAGCTGCATGTTGCGCTTCATGTTGTCGAGGTTCTCCTCCATCTGCTCGATCTGCACCGAACGGTAGAGCGAATCCTGCACCTGCCGCTCGATGTTCAGCTCGCGTTTCTTTTCGGCCAGTTCGTAGTCCTCCTTCGACTGCAACCACTCCTCGCGGGCGATCAGGGCGTTCCTGTAAAGCTCCTCGTTCTGCTGCCAGGCCCGCTTCTTGCGCGACACGTCGAGATCCAGCTGCGCCTTGTCCTGCCGCAGCGAGAGTTTCTCCTGCTCCATCGAGATCAGCGTATTGCGCAGGATGTTCTGCTTTTCGGCCAGCTCGGCCTCGCTGTTCAGGATTTCGAGCGTGAGCGACGTGTTGCTCAGCACGACCAGCACGTCGCCCTTTTTGACGGAGGTACCCTCCTCGACCACAAGCCGCTCGACGATGCCCGCTTCGAGGGGACTGAGCTGCACGGTGGTGATGGGCTGCACCTGCCCGGTGACGCGGATGTAGTCGTTGAATTCACCGCTCACGACCTGCCCGACGGAAATCGTACGGGCATCGACGCGCAGCGTCGAGGAGTTGTCGCGCAACAGGAGCCACAACACGAAGACCAGGAACAGCGCCCCGGCCAGATAGGGGATGCCTTTTTTGGTAAACAGGGCGCGGATGCCCTTTTTCTTTTCGATACGGATGTCCATGTTATTTTCTGTTTTTCGTTAGCGGATCAGGGGCGCACCGTTGTAATACTCGACCAGGCGCGTTTTGATAATGTATTGCAACCGTGCGCGCAACCGTTCGGAGCGGGCCTGCAACAGGTTGTTGGCGGCGGTCTGAAGGTCGAGCGCCGAAACCATGCCCCGGTCGTACTTGCCGGCGACGGCGTTGTAGGCCAGCTCGGAGGCCGCGCTTTTTTTGCTGGCCTGCACGAACTCCTTGCCGTAGCCGAGCATCTGCTGGTAGTTTTGGGCGATTTCGCTTTGCAGGGCACGCAACGTCTGATCGCGCTGCTGCTCGGCGATCCGCCAGTTGTTGCGGGCGCGGTTTGTCCTCGTGCGGCGCGAAAGCCCCCCGAAGATGGGGATGTTGAGCTGGGCGGAAAAGTAGTAACCGCGGTTATCACGGAACTGGCTCCTGAACGGCTCGTACAACGAATGGTCGTCGAGGCTCATGAAAAAATTGGTCGAGTATCCGCCGCCGACATAGACCGACGGGAAAAAGCCGCCCCGGGCGACCGAATACTGGAGTTTCGACTGCCGCACGTTATAACCGGCGCTGCGGGCCTTGGGATTGTTGTCGAGGGCATAGGCGACCACATCGGAGAAGGGCGCCGTGCCGGCCGGGGTTTCGATGGCGAGATCCGTCTCGATCCCCAGGGGGCGGTCGGGCGGATAATTCATCGTTTCGGCAAGCGTGATCCTGGCCAGTTCGAGGTTGTTTTCCTGCTGCGTGAGCAGGTAGTCGTCCGAAGCGCACTGCGCCTCCTGCTCGGCCACGTCGGCGGCGCTCTTGAGCCCCAGTTCGAGCAGCTTGCGGCTCTTGGCGAGGTTGCCGGTGCTGGTTTCCAGCTGTTCACGGGCAAGGCGCACGCTTTCGGTGTAATAGACGACGTCGAAATAGGCCTGCATGGTATTGAGCGCCACCTCGTCCTTGACCCGCTGCAACTCCTCGACGCCCATCAGGCGCATCACCTTCGCGGCACGGATGGTATTGATCCCCGTAAAACCTGCGAAAACAGGCATTTGCCCCGAAACGCCGTAGTTATTGGAAAGGTTCGAAACGTCGGTATAGGTATTGGTCTCGGGGTCGACCGAACGGCCGAAACTGGTCGTGGCGCTGACCGAGCCGCTGACCGAGGGTACGAGCGCCGCCACGGATTCGATATAGTCCTGGCGATAGTTGCGGTTGGTGTAATCCTGCTGCCGCACGACGGGACTGTGTTCGACGGCATAGGCCATGCACTCGTCGAGGGTCATACGCACGACGGGCTCGGCCGCATTCGGGGCGGGTTCGGACAGGGAATCCACGGCAGGATCCGCGACGATGACGGTTTCCGTTGCCGCGGTATCTGCGGCCGAAGCCCCCACAGGAGCAACGGGCGCAGCATCCGGCTGCACAGAGGCGGCGGGCAGGGATATCTGCGCCGCGGCGAGTGTCCAAAAAATTGACAGAATGAGGAGTAATAACAGTCGTTTCATCCTTGATTAGCGGGTATTGTTCGTTCGGGACATTTCGGAGCCAACCCCGTGCCAAAGAAACTAAACAACTGTATTACAAATTAATACATCATACGCACAACAGACAAAGTGTAAAAAAATTTTACGCCCTTGTAAATTTTGTGGACACGAAGGGACGATTTCACGATTTTAACGCTAATTTTACCGCAAAACAAACCGGAAACACCATGGCAAAAGAGGGAACACTACTGATCGTGGACGACAACCGCAGCATCCTGGCGGCATTGCGCCTGCTGCTGGAAAAATATTTCGCACGGGTGCTGACCCTCCCCACCCCCAACCGGCTGGCGACGACCCTGCGCGAGGAACAGATCGACGTGATCCTGCTCGACATGAATTTCACGGCGGGCATCAACACCGGTAACGAAGGCATCTACTGGCTGAGCGAGATCCACGCCCGCAGGCCGGATATCAAAGTCGTGCTTTTCACGGCATACGCCGATATCGACCTGGCCGTGAGGGCAATGCGCGACGGTGCGGTGGACTTCGTCGTCAAACCGTGGGACAACGACCGGTTGGTGGCTTCGCTGCGCAACGCATACAATCTGGCGCGGTCGGCTCGCGAGGTGAAGCAGCTCAAGGAGATCAAGCGCGAGCTGGCCTCGGAGCAGCCGATGTTCTGGGGCGAAAGCCCCGCCATGGCGCGCATCCGCGAAATCGTGGAGAAGGTTGCGGCCACGGACGCCAACATCCTGATCACGGGGGAGAACGGCACCGGCAAGGAGATGCTGGCACGCGAGATACACAACCGCTCGGCGCGCAGCGGCGAACTGATGGTTTCGGTGGATATGGGAGCCGTACCCGAAACGCTCTTCGAGAGCGAACTGTTCGGCCATGTCAGGGGAGCCTTCACCGACGCCCGGGCCGACCGCGCCGGGAAATTCGAGGTCGCCGACCACGGCACGCTTTTCCTCGACGAGATCGGCAACCTGCCGCCCCACCTGCAATCGAAGCTGCTGACGGCCATCCAGGGCGGGCGTATCTTCCGCGTGGGCAGCAACACGCCCGTAGCGGTGGACATCCGCCTCATCTGCGCCACGAACCGCGACCTGTTCGGAATGGTAGCGCGGGGGGGGGAGTTTCGCGAAGATCTGCTCTACCGCATCAACACGATCCATATAGACCTGCCGCCCCTGCGGCAGCGC
>OCAQ01000696.1_pt1 | contig 16396 bp, 16 predicted proteins | sample 1538291 | NCBI WGS metagenome assembly OCAQ01 (sample SAMEA2580277, study PRJEB22360) | human gut metagenome | biome: human gut; feature: human-associated habitat; material: faeces | place: Denmark | collected 2008/2010 | reverse complement strand
ATGTAAGAAACAGCCGCCGCAGACGGATACCACGACGGCTGTTGTTCAGGAGGTAGAACGAAATTGTCAGTTTTTCAGCGGCAGACTCATCTCACGGCTGGCACCGTTATAGATGCGAAGAATCTGCCGCATGTGGCGGTTTGCAGAACTGCCGGTGTCTTTCTGAGCCAGCTGCGTGATGATTTTCGGATGTGTCCTTGCCAGCCGCTGCACCAGGCGCTCCCGGCTGTACTCGCCCTTGTATACGGAGATGAAGCGGGCCACACCCCGGATCACACCGGCAAGGTAGGAATCCACATTGCCCTTCCACGCCTCGTTGATGATGTGAAGCATCTCGACGTAGCGCTCACAGCCATACTGCTTGTACAGCTCGTATGCCGTTTCGATGCAGTAGATTTTCCAGGGTGCCCGGATGCCGTCATAGGCAAATTCCACACCGGCATTCGACGTGATTCCCACAAAATAAAGTGCATCCGGGTTTTCGGCCACCAGATTTGCACGAAGGCGTTCGCCCGCCGTCAGGCAGGTAGCATTGCCCGTCTGAATCGCAAACAGCGTTGCTTCGTCTTCTTTGGTAAGGCCGTAGAAGACTTTGCAGCGGACGGGCAATTCCATACCACCGTTGCAGGTTCGACGTGCTTCTACCGTGTTCTGCCCATCAAAGATGTAGAAGCGCCCGTCCCGGAAGCTGACCTTCGGTTCGTTTGCAACGTACTCCGAAAAGTTTTCCGCAATATGAGCAACCTTTTCGACATGCAGAACACGCTGATATTCAGCGCACGGGATCAGCAGCGCACTGTTCACCATCTGATAGGCAAACTTGCATTCAGGCAAAGCACTGAGGTTTAAATTTGAATTCATCATAATTTCTCCTCCTTTACGGTTTTCAGGTAAGACATCATTCGGTCCATTAGTTCAGAAAGTTTCTTTTGGCAGACTTTATCGATCAGAACCTCCGGGTGTTCTTGAAAGACAACATTCCATCGAAAAATAAAATCTTCCGTTGCTCCCTGCAGTTCGCACAGCATGATGGAGCCGGTTGCTGCTGTTTTATCCTTGTAACGGGCATCCACCGAGGCTTTCAGTCGGGCTTTGTCTTCTTCGGACAAGTGCCGTTTATGACCCTGTATGCTCTGAAGAAAACTTGGTGGCGCATTGCTGGTCGGCTCGATTTCCTCTTCCGGCGGGGACTCGGTGATCGGTTCCTGTACTGGCATTTCCGGCTGTTCTGCCTGCGACGCCGTGTTGTTTTCCGTTGCCGTTGGCTTTTTCTTCTGCGGTGCAGGCTTTGGCTTCGGTGGTGGCTTGCTCGGCTTCAGACGTTCGAGGACCGTATCATCACGGTCACTCTTTTTCTTCTTGAGTTCCTCAAGAATTGCCGGGCGTTCTTCCTTTGGAATTGAAGCAAGCGCTACGATCTGTTCATCCGTCGCCTTGATATGCCCGGTCAGGATCTCTTCCTGCGCACCGGGCACCGCTTCTTCCGCAGCATCAATGCCTCGTGAATACTTTTCGGCACGTCGTACTGTCGCAGACCCAACACCATGTTCTACGGCGATTCGTTCGCAAGTGCGTTTTTCTGAATCGATGTGATCATTTTGATCACATCGATTTACTTTATTGCAATTTCCGGGCTGCCCGCCCACTGCCAGCTTGGTCGATTCATACTCCTTGCCCAGAAGAAACTTCTTTCGTTCCGGGCTGAGATTTCTGCGGCCAAGCTGATTTTTGCAGATTCATGCAAGCGCTTCGTACTTGTTCGCAAGCTGGATTTCTTCCACTTCAAACTTGATAAAGCCGTGCTTTTTCAGGATGCGGTAGCGGGTGTGCCCATCCAGAATGTAGCCATTCCATGTGATAATGGGATTCAGAAGACGACCCTCGGCCATGATGTTCTGCTCAAGCTGCTGTTCTTCCTCAAACTGTAGCGGCGGAATTTTGCTTTGGAACTCCGGGTCAATTTTAAGCTGGCTCAGTTTCACGTCGGTTCTCCTTTCCGGTCATTTTCGATTTACGGACAATGGGCTGAACGTAGTAGTCAAACCCATATCGTGTCTGGCAATACGTGCAGACATCCTTGACGAGCTGCCTGGGGTCGGCTCTGCGAAGCCGGACGCCCTTTGCGTCCAAAAATGCCCCTCGGCAGACGGCGCACAAAGTTGTCAGGGTGGATTCATCCACCTTTTTTGTGGTCTTGCGGTTCATTTGCGTACTCCTTTTCGCTGATATATAAAAACGCCGTCCGTGGTTACCCTCGAACGGCGTTTGGAAAAGGTTTTGTATGGTTTCTCTTAATTTGCCCCCGGCACCCCTGAGAAAGGGAAACAATCAGGCGTTGGATTTGCACCACTCCATTGGCCTCTCGGCCACCCCGTCTTCTTTATGACCGGGCCGCGAATTACGGAAGTATCATTATCTGGAAGTACCTGAAGCTGCATATTCAATTTTCAAGGTCCGCCCGGCTGCGGTTCCCGCTCCCTTTCGGAGGTGGGCCGCTGCCGTGACAATCGTGTATCGTACTTTCGAGCAAAAGTTTATGGACTCGTAGTCCAAGTCACCCACCCTCTTAGTCCATGCATTGTATACAACAGTCCCCAAAAGCAAAAAATCCCGCCTGAAGAGCAAAACCTTCGCTTTGCCCTCAGACGGGATGTCTTTCGACACGACTGTTAGCTAAATCAACCAATAAAGGCCTCCGAATCTCTTTCTTATTAGGAAAAGATTCAGAGGCCTCTGTTTTACAATTTTTTCGGAATAGCGGCTTTCACCAGCAGCGTCATGGGACGGCCCAATTCATCTTTCATTCCGGGAATCCTCAGCATCTCTGCAGAGGTTCGTTGTCATATTCGCTGGTATGGAGTGGTTTCACTGGCTGCATTGAACTTCTGATAACATCCAAAATAGTCTGATCCGCCGGAAACCACTTCACACCAGAAGCAGTCCATGGAAAGATGAAACGCCGGATAATCGTACTCGACCGTACCAATCCGGTCACCCACAGCGATTTCCGTGTCCAGTTCTTCTTCGATTTCCCGCTTCAGAGCCTGCTACGGGGTTTCTCCCGGCTCGATTTTGCCGCCCGGAAACTCCCACTGACCCTTGTAGTCACCATAACCGGCCGATGTCAAGTCTTGGACAACATTTTTCACAAATAAAATTGAAAAAACGTAAAAAAATAAGCCCTACAAGGCTTTCAGTCGGTATCAAACCGATCTGAGCCTTGTAGGGCTTAACAGTTTACTCTATACGTTTTTTCTTAGACCGCCTGCAGCGGGGTGTTTTCCATCATTTTCTTAAATTCCTCTACTGTCATTCCAGCATCTTCCGCTACTTCTTCAATTGTCACACGGCCTTTTCTCACCTGTTTAACCAGCATACCATAGCTTTCGGCATTTACGCAACGAGTCGTCATAAATTTTACATCTTTTATAGCTGGTGAAGTGCTGCCCCAAAATACAAGCAGCCCCTCCCCTGCCACAGGGCAAGGGAGGGGCTGCCGCGTCGGGGCTGTGCCGTATTTCCAAGGCTGCAACCTTTGGTTCAGTTCCCGATCATAATATTCAAAATCTCGCAATCGGTGCTGCGCATACCACGGTTGGCAAGGCGCCCGACATTGGCAATGGTGTTTTCTACGCCCTTGGTCACAATGCCGTCACCGCCGTAGAACTGACAGCCCTGCCGGTACATTTGGTAGCCCAACAGACCGTTGCGTACAGCCGTTGCAATTTTGGCGGCGCACGACGGCTTGGCACCGTCACACACCATACCGGACAAAATTGCAAGCCCGTTGACGATGGTATGGGCAATCACCTCGTAATCGCCGCCGTCCAGCCATGCAATGCCGCACGCCGCGCCGATGCCGGCGCTGGTGGCACCGCAGAATGCGGACAAACGACCGATCCCGGTTTTCTGGTGGATAGTGATCAAATCGGAGATCAGCACCGCCCGCAGCAGCTTTTCCTGCGTAGCACCGAGTTCTTTTGCATAGACAATGACCGGTAGGGATGCCGTCATACCTTGGTTTCCGCTGCCGGAAACAATGCCCACCGGCAGCTCGCACCCGCTCATACGCGCGTCGCTTCCTGCCGCCGCGGCGGCGGCCCCGCCGGGGTAGACGACGAACACAACGGCGGCTGCCGCACGGGTATAGACGTCGGCGTTTTCTGCCTTCAGGATCGTGCGCCCGACCTGTGCGCCCCAGCTGTTCTTCAGCCCTTCCTCCGAAATGGCGGTGTTGCACTGAATCTGGCGTTCTAGCAGAAAACGAACCTCCTCCAAGTCTACCGTTTCGGCATATTCCAGAATTCCCTCCACCGTCATATGGCTTCGGTCGGTTTCCGCCTCTTCCTGTGCAGCTTCCCCGCAATGCGGCAAAGGCTGCTGCACGCCGTTGTGTTCCACGCGGGTGATATGGGTGTGGAAATCCTCAATCACCGTGCAGGAGGTTTCCCCGTCCGCCGTCAGGCGAACCTCAATGTAAAAAATCTTGTCATTGGGTGCCGTATGTACCTCCACAGGGCAGCTGCGCAGCGCCTGTTTGGTTTTTTCGCGCTGAAGCGCCGTCACGTTGGAGATTACCTGCAGCCCCGCTGTTTCGTCCCCGGCGATAACGCCCAGGATAACGGCGGTTTCCAGTCCCTTCATACCGTCCGTGTTGGGGACAATGACGCTTTTTACGTTTTTGATAATGTTGCCGCTGACATATAACTCGCATTTGCGGATGCTTTGCGGCTTGTCCAGAACGCTTCGGGCAATGGCTCCGGCATAGGCAACGGCAACCGGCTCTGTGCAGCCCATCGCCAGAAGAAGCTCCTCCCGCAGAATATCCCCGTACATAGCATAGGTTTCTTTTTTCATTGATTTTCCCTCCTGCGCACGATTTTTTTACGTCTCATCGTCATGCGGGCAGATTCTGCTGCGGTATTCCGAGGGAACAATGCCCGTCATTTCCTTGAAAATTCTTGTAAAATATTGGGGGTTATCGAACCCCACCATACCTGCCACTTCCCCGGCGCGGTATCGCATATCGCGCAACAGCTGCTGGGCGCGCCATACTCGCAGCTGGTTGACATAGCGGACAAAGCCCACGCCGGTTTCCTTTTTAAAGCGCGTGGAAAGATAGTTGGGGTTCAGCTTCATTTCCTCCGCCAGCCAGTTTAAGGAGAAGGTGCGTTCCATATAATGGGAGTCAATTGCCCGCAGACAATGCTCGATCACGGCGCTGGCTTTGGAGGCCTCCGCCGTGGCTGGCTGCAGGTACGGCTGCAGTTCTTCCACGGTAGACACAAAGGTCTGCCATAGCTCTGCGTCCGTATGGCTTGCCTCAAATTGAACCAGCCCGTTCATCGGCAGGCACGCAGGCTGCCCATTTTTGGTGCTTTGCTTAACGGCTTCCAGCTGGGTATCTGTGTACAGCGCTATCAAAAAGCGCTTTTTGCCTTCCCAGTCTGACCACGGCTCCGGCAATGCCTCCAGCTTTTGTCTGACCAAGGCGATGCCCTCTGCGGTATGCCCCTGCATAAGGAATCCGTTATAATTTTTGCGAACCTCGTCATACAGTGCCTGACTGTCCGGGCTGCTTTCGGCGCGCTTGCTGCGCACTGCCGCCGCGGCTTTTTGCAAAAGCGTGCAGAAGTTGCCGCGGCGAATCGGTTTAAGGACATACTCAAACACCTTGCGGGAGCTGATTGCCTTTTGCGCGTATTCAAACTGGTCATAGGCAGAAAGCACGATGATCAGCACGTCAATGTTCCTGCGCGTAATTTCCTCCAACAGCGCCATGCCGTCCATAATCGGCATACGAATATCCATAATAAAGATATCGATTTTGTCGTGGCAAAGATGATCCAGCGCCAAGGCACCGTTTTCTACGCAGATCGGCGTTTGCATCCCCATTTCTGCCCATGGCAGATAATCCCGCATGGTTTCCCGTGCGATTTGTTCATCATCTGCAATTAAAACACGAATTTCCGTATCCATACTGCTTTTCCTCACAGTTGCGCCGGAATGGTAAAGCGGGCGCAGGAATAATCGCCCTCAATGGAAAATTGAAGCCCGCTTTCTGCCCCGTAGTATTTGACCAGCCGGTCATTGACATTGCGCAGCCCGTAGCTGGTCGGCTTTGCATCCTCCGGCAGCTGCAGCGCCTGTTTCACCTTTTCCAGATCCATTTTGTTGCCGTTATTCAGCACCGAAAACTCAATGTTGTTTTCCTTCTTTTTTACGCGAAGCATCAGCTTTCCGGTCTGACCGGATTCATCAAAGCCGTGCTGCAGAGCGTTTTCTACCAAGGGCTGCAGCAGCAGCTTGATGACCTGATAGTCCAGCACCTCGGGGTCAATTTCATAGGACGTGCTAAACGAGTTGGAAAACCGCTTTTGCTGAATGTTCAGATAGCAGCGGATCTGGGTCAGTTCTTCCGACACCTTCAATTGGTTGACACCGTTATTGAGCGAGTAGCGCAGCATCTGCGAAAGATCCGTGACCATTTCCTCAATATCATCGGCGCCGTATTTGACCGCCATCCAGTTGATGGAATCCAGTGTATTGTACAAAAAATGCGGGTTGATTTGCGCCTGCAGGGTGCGAAGCTCTGCTTCTTTTTCGCGCACCTTGGCGCCGTAGACTTCTTCGGTCAGCCTTTCGCGCATTTCCAGCATATTTTTAAAGTTGCTGTACAAGATGGCAACCTCATCGTGTCCTTTGTAGACAGGCACATCCACCTTGAAATCCCCGGTGCCGACCTTTTTCATAATGTTGGCAAGCGCCAGTATGGGGGTAGAGATATGGTATGTCAGCAGCAGCGCCGCTAATACCGAGATCGTCAGCGACGTCAGAGCAAGCAGCAGAATGGTTTTGCGCTGTGCCGTAATTTCCTTCAGCGCGTCAAAATCCCTTGCCTCACCGACAATGCGGAACCCGTTGACCGAAAGCCTGCGCATCACAAAAGCAGAACGCCCGGATGCGCTGCCGGCAATTGTTACCGTTTCACCGACATTTTCCGGAATGGAAACGCCGGTTTCATAGGGGAAAAGCAGGTTGCCCTTGGCATCCAGCAGATACACCACCGTATTGTTTCCCAGCCGGATGGAGTTCAGTGCGTAGCGCAGATAATCACTGTTGACATACACGCTGACAATGCCCAGCGGCTGCTCCCAGTTCTGTTCATCGTAAATCAGGTGGGAAACCCGCACGCTGGAGCCGTATTCTGTATAGTGGTAATCCCATACAAATTTCCCCTGCGCGTGCAGCACCGCCTGCAGCCATTCCTCGGAAATGTTTTTGGTATTGTCTGCGCCGAACAGCTGATGTTCTGCATCCAAGCCATAGATTTCCGCATTGAAGGTCGGGAAAAATCTCGTCAGATTTTCGCTGGATTGTCTTGCTGTTTGGATCTTCTGTTCCTCGTCCTGCCAAACGGCATCGTCCTGCCGCAGGGCGCTCTGCACGGAGGTGTTGGCGCAAAGCTCCAGCGTCAGATTGCGCGCATCCCGGAAAACCGATGCCAACTCCGCCGCGCCGGTGTCCATTGAGGTATAAAAGGAATTGTAGACTTCTTCCTCCACGATTTTTTGCGTACTGGTAAGGTTGTACCAGACAAAAACCGCGGTAAGAAATACCAAAATGGTACTGTTCCATACGACAAGCCGCCGAAAAAGCATCGTTTCCCCTGCTTTCCTGTAGACCAAACGATTTTCCTGCCGTTATACGGCAGGAAAATCGTTTGTATTGCATTATTCTTGGCAGCGTGCCTGTTCAAACTCATCGCGGGCTTTGCGCAGCAGCTCCGGCTGCAGGCAAAGTTCCCGCCCAAAGCAGGCCATGATCTGTGCCGCCTTGCTCATACCTGTGCGCCCCAGTTCCGCCCCGGAGCAGGCCGTCACCGACCAATGATGCCCGGGGATGCCCCGCGCCTGACAGACGGTATTCAGTGTCACCGTCGGGGTGCGCCAGCTTACGGCAGATACATCCGTGGAACCGGGTACATACCGGGGGCTACCGCCCAGCGGGCGGAGCGTTTCCTCCAGGGCAGGACCCGGCAGCCCCAATTCCTTTTGGATGGCTGCGGCAAAGTCCTTGTCCTGCTGCGTAAAGCGCGGCGCACCGCAGATTTCCAGCTGGCGATGCATCGCTTCCATCAAGGTGCGGTTCAAAAGCGTTTCCGGCGAGCGGGTCAGCTCCTCGGTTTCCATGCGTGTTTCGGTGGCGTGGGCTGCGCCCTCTGCCGCCAAAATCACGCGGCGGTCTGCATCCAGCATAGTTTTTCTGGACGCTGCACGAATATAATACCATAATTCTGCGTAATTTGGAACTATATTCGGTTTATCCCCCGCGTGGGTGTACACATAATGCATCCGCACATCGGTCGGCACATGCTCCCGCAGGTAATTTACAGCAACGTTTGTCAGTTCTGCCGCGTCCAGCGCGCTGCGCCCCATTTCCGGGCTGGCAGCCGCGTGGGCACTTTTGCCGTAGAACCGAAAAACACGGGACGTCATCGCCTGAAAAACTTCCTCACTGACTTGGTTCTTGTCCGCCGGATGCCACGAGATTGCCGCATCGTCCCTGTCAAAGCAGTGGGCGTTTGCCATAACGATTTTTCCCCGGCAGATTTCCTCCTCCGGGCAGCCATAAACCACGACCTGCCCGGGCAGGTTTTCCTGCTCCAGCGCATAAGCCAGCGCACAGGCCGCCGCCGCAATACCGGCACCCAGCAGGTTATGCCCGCAGCCATGCCCGTTTCCGGGAACAGGATCGCAGTGCGCGACCGGGTTCTGCCCCAGATTCGGCAGTGCGTCATACTCTGCCAAAAAGGCGATGCGCGGTTCGCCCTTGCCCTTTTCGGCGGTAAATGCGGTGGGCAAGCCGGCGGTGTTTTTGCTTACCGAAAATCCGTTTTTCTGCAAAAAGTTTTCAAGGACCGCAGCGCTTTGGGTTTCCTCCCCCGCTGTTTCGGGGTGGGTAAAAATGGTATCGGCAAGCCTGTCGATCTCAGCCTTATTTTGCTGCAGCCACTCTGTGATCCAATCGGTCATCGAATATCACCCGGCTTTCCTTTACGGCTGGTTGAAGTCCAGATCCTTCAGCGCCAAAATTGCCTCGGTATAGCCGCTGCCGAACCGGCGGGTCAAATCAAACAGGGCGGCATCCGCAATATCATTGCCTGCGGTTTCTCCCAGCTGCTCGCACAGAACGCGGCGGCAGGTGACCCACAGATGCGCCGTGTGGTAATTGAAGCCCTTTTGTGCCGAGGTACCGATGCGCTGGCGAATCTCTGCCAGCTTTTCGCGCAGCTCCGGGGTCATAACAAAGCCGTAGCCAAACTCACAGACGGCGTCGCCGGCGCTCATCAGGGAGTTCACGCCCAGGTCAAAGTCGGGGTCATAGCCGTGGGCAATGCATTTGTCTACATTCTGGCAGTATGCCTTGCCGTACTCCATCAGGTTGTGCTTGTTCCAGCAGCGGCACCACTCGCATTTTGTGACATGGGTCGTATACAGCTCGATTTCGGGAGCCTCGCCCACTTCCATCTGACCGGGCTTGGGACTCCACTCGCCGTAGGCAAGATAGGTAAAGGAATTCACCTCGTCGCCATGCTCCAGCGCATGGGCGCGCATCCGGCGTCCTCTCTCCAAGCCATACTGCGCAGTTGCTTCCGTCATAGCGGTGCGTCCAGCTTCACCCGCCTGCTCCACCGCTTCTTTTTCTAACAGCGCGTACAGAACCGCGTGCTGTTCAATATCGCAGACGCTTTCTTCCTTCTTTTTTGCCAGCTGGCTCAGGTGGTCAAACACGTCCTGCGACATCTGCACAAAGCCATCCTCCAGCGCTTCTGCCCACTGTGCATCGGGTGTCCAGTCCGGGTACTTGGCAAAATGGCTGCATACCGAGTCCTGCCAGTTCTGGGTGTAGGAAATGCAGGCGCGCTCCAGTACGCCGCCGCGGGTGGCATGATGTCTGGTCGCGCGGCGCAGCTCCTCACGGGGCATCAGCTGCACCTTGCGCAGGTTCAGGTCATAGTTCATACGCTGGATGGTTTCTGCCCTGTCGGCGTCAAAGCCCTTTTCCAGCATAAATTTCAGCGTGCCGCGGTGGGCATGGTAGGTCACTTTCTTTACTGCCTCCAGCATGGCGGGCGGGACTGCCTGCACGCTGCTTTCCACCGGCTGCGGCGGCTGATAGCCCAGCTTTTCCATCAGGTAGGCGCGCGCCGCTTCTGCCAGCGCGGAGGCACTTTCGCGGTATGCCTCGGGCAATGCCGTCTGCATATCCAGGAAAATTTCCGACAGCATCTGGTTCGAGCAGGAAACCGCCAGCGCAACCTGCACCTCTGCCGGGGTCAGGAACACCACCTGCCCCAAGGGCTGCCAGAACCGTCGGATAAAGTCCAGCTCCTCCGGCTGCCAGGTGTGGCTTTCGGACAGGGTGACCATGGTAAACCCGGCTTCCGCACAGGTGCGCCCGCAAATTTCGGAAATCATATTCGGCAGGATGTTCACGACCTTGCAGTCGTGCCCCAGCTGCTCCTGATAGTATTTGCCCTCCGGCTTCGGCGGGAAGGCGAACAGCATCGGCAGCTCCTTGCCGGCCGCGCGGCACTCTGCAAAATAGGGTACCAGCACGCTTTCGGTAAGCGGGGCAGCCAGGCTCGGCGGCGGGGCAAACAGAATGATATCCGGCTCCATCCGGCGCAGCGCCCCGGCATTGTCGTTCAGGATAACGGGGATACCGGTTGCCTTTGCCTTAGTCTGCACAGCCTGCGGCTCGGCGGTAACGCCCAGCATCTGCTCTGCCTTTTTGTCGCCCAGCAGCTTTGAGTAGCACGGGGCAATGTATTCCATCAGGTAGCCCATACCGATGATAACAAAACGAAGATTCTGATCCTGTTTCATTGTAGATTCTCCTTTACATTCCAAGGTAGACACGTTTTACATCCTCACTGTTCAGCAGCTCCTGCCCGGTACCCGAAAGGCTGATGCGCCCCAACTCGATGGCGTAGGCGTAATCGGAGATCTGCAGAGCGATGGATGCGTTCTGCTCAATCAAAAGCACGGTCGTTCCGGCTTTTCTGACCTTCTCGATCATATTGAAAATTTCTTCCACAATAATCGGCGCCAGACCCAGACTGGGTTCGTCCAGCATCAGCAGCTTCGGGTTGGACATAAGCCCGCGGGAAATGGCAAGCATCTGCTGCTCGCCGCCGGACATGGTGCCTGCCATCTGAGAGGAGCGCTCCTTCAGGCGCGGGAACAGCTCAAACTGCTGCTCAATGCGGTTCTGCAGCTCTGCGCGGGGCAGTTTTTTGCAGGGGATCGCACCCGCCACCAGGTTTTCGTACACCGAAAGCTCCGGGAAAACGTGCCGTCCTTCCGGCACATGGCATACGCCCATCTGCACGATCGAGTTGGGACGGCAGTCGGTAATGTCCATATCATCCAGCAAAATCTGCCCCTCGGCGGCATCCACCAAACCGGAGATCGCCATCAGCGTCGTGGTCTTTCCGGCGCCGTTGGCACCGATCAGGGAAACGATGCTGTTGTCCGGCACCTCAAACGAGATACCGTTCAATGCCGAAATGTGTCCGTAATTCACCTTGAGATTTTTCACCTTCAGCATAAATTACCCCTCCGTTCCGCCAAGTCCGGCGCGTTTTCCGAAATAGGCTTCCTGCACCTGCTTGTTGTTCTGAATTTCCTGCGCATTGCCCTCGCAAAGCTTCTGACCGTAGTTCAGCACCATAATGTGGTCGCAAACATTCATAATGAATTTCAGGTCATGCTCAATGACGACTACCGTTAGCCCCTCTGCGTTCAGTTTTTTTACAAACAAAAGCAGCTCGTGGGTTTCGTTCGGGTTCATACCGGCTGCGGGTTCGTCCAACAGCAGAATTTTGGGGGAAATTGCCAGCGCACGGGCAATTTCCACCTTGCGCTGGATGCCGTAGGGCAGGTTTTTTGCCAGCGTGTCCTTGTATTGCCCCAGCTCCAGACGCTCCAGCAGCGCCGCGCCTTTTTCGTAGATTTCTTTTTCGGTGTTTTTCTGGCGTGCGTTGCCCAAAACGGCATCCAGCATATTGGTGTTGGTGTGGATGTGGAAGCCGACCGCAACGTTTTCCAGCACGGTCGTGTTCTGGAAAAGCTGGATGTTCTGGAATGTTCTGGCGATGCCCGTCTTCGCCGCCATATGGGGGCGGTAGCCGGTTATGTTTTTTCCGTCAAACCAGATCTCGCCCTCCGTGGCGGGGATAGTCCCGGCGCAGAGGTTGAAAAAGGTCGTCTTACCGGCACCGTTCGGTCCGATAATGCCAAAAACCTGCCCCTGCTGCACTTCCATATCGACATGGTTTACCGCCTTCAGACCGCCAAAATATTTGCAAAGCCCGACTGTCTTTAACAGCGCCATAAATCAGCCCTCCTTTTCCGTTTCCGGCTGTACCGGTTTGGGATGTGCGGTACGCCGCCGCGCACGACCTTTTTTGGAGCCGCCGCTGACCAGCACGCTGTCGCTGCTGCCGGCAATGCCCTGCGGGCGCAGCCACATCATACCGATGATGATCAGCGCATATACGACCATACGGTATTCCGACAGGAAGCGGAAAGCCTCGGTAACGATGTTGATCAGCAGCGCGCCCACCAACGGACCGGCGATGGTACCCATACCGCCGATGATCGCCATGGACAGAATGTTGAAGCTTTCATCCGTAACAAACATCGAGGAATCCACAAAGTGGTAATAGGTTGCCATAAAGGCACCGGCACAGCCTTCCCAGAAAGTGGCGTACATAATGTTCATCGTCTTGTACTGCGTCGTATTGATACCGATGGATGCTGCCGCTGCGCCGTTTTCGCGGATGGAGATCCACGCACGCCCGGTGCGGGATTTCAGAATGCGGCTGGTGCAGAAAACCATAATGACCAAAACGGCAAAGATAATATAGTAATACCCGCGCGAGGACTGCAAGGAGAGGCCGAAAATTTTCGGACCGGGAATTGCCTTGATGCCCATAGGTCCGCCTGTTACCGAGGTCCAGTTCAGGCAGATAATACGCACGATTTCCGAAAAGCCCAAGGTGACAAAGCCCAGATAAATGCCGGACAGCTTGCCGATGGGAAAGGAAACCAGCATTCCGAACAGGGCGGTCATCACCCCGGCACCCAGCATGGCAAGAAAGAACGGAACATTGGCGCGCGCCATCAGGATGGCTGCCGTATACGCGCCTACGCACAAAAAGCCGGCATGACCGATAGCAAACTGACCGCTGTAGCCGTTGATGACGTTGACCGAGCTTGCCAGCAGCATATACAGAAGAATCTTTATGCAGATACCCAGCACATAGCTGTTATCCACCACAATGGGCAGAAGAATTGCCGCCAGCAGCAAAAGCGGTATCAGTTTGCGGCTGTTTTTGTGGAAAAAGCCGCGGATGGATTGACATTTTTCTTTCATTTTGCTTTCCTCCCAATCTTAATGCGAAGTCCCTTCGGGAAAAAGATCAGAACGATAATCAGGAATACAAACGCGATCATGTCCCGCAAGCTGGACGAGAACAGCGCAATGCCGTAGTTTTCCAAAATACCAATCAGCAAGCCGCCGATGGCAGAGGCCTGTATATCGACAAGACCGCCCAATACGGAGGAGCTGAACGCCTTCATGGTCGCCATACCGCCCATGGAAGCCGAAAGTGAGCCGTAATACAGCGCATACAGCATACCTGCCACGCCGCCGATGCCGCAGCCCAGCACGTTGCCCATCAGCGTTGCGCCGCTGACATCAATGCCGACCATAGCCGCTGCCTTGCGGTCCTGGCTGACTGCACGCAGGATGACGCCCTGCTTGGTTTTGTTCAGGAAAATCGAGAGCAGGATGCACAGCACGGTCACAACCACCATAACAGTGCATTGCACATAGGTGATACGATAATTCCCGATTTGAATGCCGCCCAAGGGGATGACCTCCGGCATGGCTTTTGTTTCGCTGCCGAAAAGAATCTGCACGGTGTTTTTGATCAGCATACTCATACCGATGGTGCAGATCAGCGGAATGTAGCGCGCGGACTCAAAAAATTTCTCATAGCAGATTTTGTGGATCACAATGCCGATCAGACCCGATGCGGCAAAGCTGAAAAGAATCGTCAAAAGAATATTTCCGCCGGTCAGGGTTGCGGTAAACAGCGCGGCAAACGCGCCGATCATAATCACCTCACCAAAGGTGAAGGACACCAATCCCACCACACCCACAATGATGGTGTAGCCAATGGCAAACAGCGCATAAATTGCGCCCTGGCAGATGCCATTGATAAGTTGTTCTATCAGATAGGTCATTTTTTATCCTCCTGCTGAAAAAAGGATAGAAAATACCCGTGCCTTTTCGCTTCATGGGTCAAGGCACGGGTACGATCAGCTCCTTTAAGGCAGTACCACGCAATCACAGGGGCGCAGGCGTTTCGCCGTCAGCCGCAAATTGTACAAGGTACCTTAGTCGTGAACCATCATGTAATCGGATACGGAGGTCAGTACGCCGTCCTGATACTGAACGACCTTATAGCCGCGGTACACAGCACCGTCCTCGGTAAACTCAAAGGGACCCATCAGACCGTCAAAGCCCTTATAGTTCTGAACGGCGTCCTTCAAGGTTTCGCGGTTCAGGTTGTCACCGCACTGGATCGCGGCATCGCATATCAGCATAACCGTGTCATAGGTGCTGATGCTGTGGAAGGACGGGGGCATATTGGCACGCTTGGTAAACTCCTCGTTAAACTCCTTCGTTTCGGGGGTGTTGTCACTGGCAACAAAGGCAATGTTGGAGTAGATGTCGTTCACGTCATCGCCCAGCAGCTCCACTAGCTGGTCGGTCAGGGCAGAACCGGAGATCGCAACGGGAACATCCCAGCCTACCTGACGAATCTGCTTGACGCAGTTTGCTACTTCGTTGTAGCTGCCCACAATGGCAACGGCTTCCGGCTCGGTCTGGCGCATCTTGGAAACGATGGCGGTAAAGTCCTTCTCGCCGGAGGCAACTGCCTCGGTGTCGGTGATCACAACGCCGTCCGCCTCAGCTTCCTGCGTCATATAGCTCAGCATATTCAGACCGTAGTCGTTGTTGGTGTAGACGATCGCCACCGATTTGGCGCCCATCTTTTCGTTGATGACACGGTTCATCAAAAAGCCGCCGTCATTTTCCTGTACGCCGGTGGTCGCAAAGTTGTAAGGACCTACGCGGGGGAAGTCGATCAGACCGGCGGAGGGGGAAATCTGCACGGTCTTGTTTTCTTCATAAATGGGGGCGGTTGCCATGCAGCAGGTGCTGGAGAAATCGCCGATGGTGGCAAGGATGGTCTTGTCCTGGCAAATCAGGCGGGCAACCTCCGCTGCTTCCTTGGCATCATTCTTGGAGTCAAAGCTCTTCAAGACGACCTGCTTGCCGTTGATGCCGCCGGCCTCGTTGATTTTGTCGGCTGCCATCTGCGCACCGACGTTAAAGTGGATACCGTATTCTGCGCTGTCACCCGTAACAGGGCTGACGACCGCCAAGGTAACGGTATCTTGCGCACCGCTTGTTGCTGCATTTGCCGAATTGCTGTTTGCACCGCAGCCAGCCAGCGCACCGGCACAAAGCACAGCCGCCAACAGGGCACTAAGTTGTTTTTTCATGGTTTTGCATCTCCTTTAAATTTTGAATTGTTGTGCTAAAACCGTTGACGCCTTGCGGTTTTCTATGCACTTGCTATAGCTTTATTATATACCGGGTGATATCTTTTGTGAATATAGACAAATCTCACTTTATAAGCACAAATTACAGTTTTGCCACGCTCTTTGATGCTGACAGGCGAAAAATCATAAAAGCATCCTATTTTTATGCCCACCTTATCAACGCACAGAAGCGGACGGCGTATCATCTGGGATATGATCTACGGCACTATTACGCCCAGCACCATGCGTTTATCAAACATTTCAACCTTCCAGCACATTTTCAGTTTGATGTTGCCGCTGGATAAACTTATGTTCTTATAACCCTAAAACCCGTAATGAACGGCGCGTTATGTGTCCATCATAGGTTTTTACGTAACCGCCCAATGAAAGCACGTTCCCAGAAAGACAGGAGGCACCCGACTCAGAATCGGGTGCCTCATTTTGTCATGCAAAGTATCCCAGCTATCATTTGTTTCATAAGCACCAGCAATTTCAAGCACCCGATCCGCAATAAAATCCTTACGAGTGCGGTTGCTCTCAACGATTGCTTCGATCAAATTTTCCGGTACATCGGCATAATTTGCGAGCAGCTGTTTAGTGTCCTTGGGCAGGCAGTACCCGCCGCGGGCAGTGGCGTAGATTTTGCGTTTTGCCTGCATGGAGTCGCAGATCACAGCGGCCACAACACGAATCGTTTTCATAACGTT
>OCAQ01000678.1_pt1 | contig 16998 bp, 16 predicted proteins | sample 1538291 | NCBI WGS metagenome assembly OCAQ01 (sample SAMEA2580277, study PRJEB22360) | human gut metagenome | biome: human gut; feature: human-associated habitat; material: faeces | place: Denmark | collected 2008/2010 | reverse complement strand
CATATATACCTCTTTCCGCTTATGCTTCCTGTTTCACGCATAAATATCTGAGTACATTGTCCATAATGCGGATACGCTGCTCTACTTCAGCTGGAACTGTACTTTCAGCCTCGAAGTGGATGAAGTAATAAAATCCTTCTTTCATTTTCTGGATCTCGTAAGCGAATCTTCTCTTGCCCCACTCATCAACGTCTGTTACATTACCGCCGAAACGAGTGATCATTGTTTTCACTTTCTCGATTACTTCTGCTCTTGCTTCGTCTTCGAGTTTTGCGCTTACAACAACAGCTAATTCATACTTATTCATCTTATTTTACCTCCTTATGGTCTCTTGGCCCCCGGTTCCTCCCGGGAACAAGGAAATTGAATGACTGATTGGAATTGTTCCATCAGCATGTCACAGTTTCTTATAATACCATAAAGAATTTGTTGTTTCAAGCCTTTTTTGTAATTTGTCTTGTATTTTTTTCTACCAATTTTCTTGGCACCATAATCTGATGCCCACACCCCATACATTTGAGACGGAAATCCGCTCCGACCCGGAGAATCTCCCACTCCTGACTTCCGCATGGATGAGGTTTCTTCATCTTAATAATGTCGCCTACATCAAATCTGTCTGCCATTCTAATCTTCTCCTCCGTCTGTCGCCGTCAATACTCCCTGCAAAAGGAATCTCTCATCTTCTCTTACATTGGTACAAGTTGAAAGACTGACAATCTGAGACTGCGCATTCACTTCTGTTCCTGTGTCATATGCTGAATCTTCTTTACACATTTTCAAATAACTCTCAAACGCTTCGTCTGTCGCATACGTCAGATTATACTGATCTGCAGTATCCTTCACAACAGCTGCTGAAAACACGGTATAAGTCCTTGTTTTTCCATCCGGTGTATAAATATAGAAATTCGGATGTTCTTTATAGAAAGATTCTTCCTCATACTCTTTCAGCTGCGAAAACATCTCTCCGCCTATTTTCATATTATGACCATAAATCATTGTATTCTTGTCTGAGAAATCACTTGTATTTCTCATATCCATGAAAATAGCACCAAGCTTATTATCACTTTCCGTAAATGTCTTTGTAAGGTATTCCTTATTATCCGCACTTTTCACAACCGGATAACTAATGATCGACGGTTCATCAAAACGGATCCATGCAACAGTATCCGGATTTTCCTGCAAGAGTACATCAAAATCCACCTTAAATCGAGCTTCCGAGGTGTCCTCTGAATCCTTCGTAGTCTCTATCGTAATTGCTTTATCTTTGAGTTTGTCGTACTCTTTTCCACCGGAATAGTACGGTATCAGCATTTTAACCAACTGAAAAAGTGAAAATGCAAAAACACAGATTGCCACGATCAAAATCGTCGTTGTTACTACATCAAATGCAACACGTTTTTTCTTTCGCCCGCCTCTTCTCTCTGCCTGCCGTTTTGCCCCTCTGCGGCGTACCGGCTTCTTTACGTTTCTTCCCATTTGTTTTCCCCCACTTATTCTATTCTCTAAAAGCCAAGATTCTCGTCTACAAGGATAATTTTAAAGCGCCCCTTTTGACGACTGAATCTTGTCATCAATATCTGACAGCAGATACATTCCGGACTCTTACAGTCAAAGCAGCTTCCAGCCTTGGAACATGGTGTATCAATTCCAAAACGCTGTGCATTTACAGGTGCAGCTTCATTTCTCGCCCTGCTCATTGCATCTTCCTGTGTCTTTACAACTTTGTTCATACCAACAATTAAAAGTACATTCTTGGGTCCAAATGCATATGCTGCCACACGGTTTGCATTTCCGTCAATATTAATGAAGACACCGTCCTCACTCATCGCATTCACGCTTCCGAGGAACCAGTCGCAGGAAAAAGCTGCTCTCGCGATTTTCTGTTTCTCTTCCTGTGTAGATGCTTTATCTCTGTCACAGAAATTATAATTTCCGGAACAGATTGCATCAATCAATCCACACTCACGAACAGAAGAGGAACCTCCCATATTAATCGTGCTTCCTTCCGGAATCCACTCCAGTGCTTTCTTCACTGCTTCTTCCTTTGTCTCAGCATAATAAGCATCCATATTTCTGGATTCAAGCGCTTTCACCACACGTTCTCCAAGTACTTTGTTTCTTTTCTGTCTTGCATCCATCTTAATTGCCTCGCTTTCATTTTGTGTTATCAACATACAGTTTCATTTTTTGAAAAGTTATTCACAATCTGAATTGATTTTCCCCTGCTTTTTCAACAGTTCATGAATGGTATATGCCACCCCTAAGTCTTCATTTGACGTTGTAACATATTTTGAAACCTGCTTCACTTCATCATCTGCATTTTCCATCGCAACAGTTGCGCCAAAATCCATAGACAACATAGAGTAATCATTCAGGCTGTCACCAAATACCATCACTTCATCTTTTGTATAACCTAAAGATTCAATATATTCCTGAATCGCAGGTCCTTTCTCCGCTCCTTTTACCGTGATTTCCAGATTATTATAGAAGGAAGACGCAACTGCGAGCTCCGGATTCTGCATCAGTCTGCGCTTGATCTTATCAAGCATCTCCAGATCGCCTGTAAAAAGGAAAATCTTATGGATTATAATTCCCTGTTTCTCTAATTCGTCCACAGAATCGATTCGTCTTGAACTTGCCTTCACTCGCTTATAAAGTTCTGACTGCTCTATTTGGTCTCTGCACTCAGATAAATGGAACAACTGAATCTGACGAACAATACTCTCCTCTACTTCCTCCGGTGTTCCCACACGATACTCATAAGGTCCGGCACAATACAATACCGAGATTGGATATTCTTCCAATACCTTTGCCACCTCATTGCAGACCTCATATGTAAATCCTATGCTTTTTAGAATTTCACCCTTTGGGTTGCGTACCTCTGCGCCTGAGCCCACAATAAAATCACAGCCAAGATCCAGATCTTTTAATTCTTCCATTGCTCCATTATAACTTCTTCCGGTTGCTATCATAAAGCGGATTCCCGCCGCCTGTGCTTCACGGATCGCTTCTACTGTCTCCGGTGCTACTTTATGATTGTCTCCAAGAAGTGTTCCATCCATATCACTTGCTATTACTTTGATCATAATCCGCTTTCTCCTGTTAAAATTGTTACTGTTTTTACCTTTGTCTATGAGTATAACTGTTTTTTTCAAGCTGTGCAAGACACGTCTGTTGAAGTTAATCTATTGTTTTTAAAACCTTTACTGCTTTCACGATTTCTTCTTCCGAAGTCTGCCAGAGCGCATAATCTCCACGCTCTGACAATCCAAGTCCTATTCCTTCTTTTCTATATTTCATCGCACTGTCCACTACGATTTTTCCAGACATATGATAAGAAGTAATTCCCGTATATGGAAGAAGCTTTTCTATTGATTCTGCACCAATCCCACTTGCGGCAAGGATTTCTATTCTTCCTGCGCTTTTTTCCTGAAGTGCTTTCAGCATCTCTCTTCCTTCCCATGCTGTTTCCTTCTGTCCACTTGTCAGAATCGTATCAAATCCAAGTTCAATGGCTTCTTCGAGTGCTTTCATCGGATCTATGCAGACATCAAATGCACGGTGAAGCGCTTTCTCTTTATTTCCTGCTGCCTTAATAAGCTCTGCCATATGCTCTGTATCCAACGTACCATCCGGATTGAGCATTCCGATGACAACTCCATCAGCTCCCATCTCACAGTACATCTGAACTTCCTCTTTTAGCTGTTCAAACTCATACTGGTCATAACAATAATCTCCATATCTTGGACGAAGAAGAACTCTTGTCTTGATATTCGTATATTTTTTTACAAGATCAAATAATGCTTTTCCCGGAGTAAGTCCTCCGATCACAAGATTACTACAAAGCTCGATTCGGTCTGCGCCACCTTTCTGCGCATTGATCGCTGATTGTACACAATCTGTGCATGCTTCTAATATTGTTGTTTTCATCTGTTCTGTTTTCCTTCAATAATTAAGAATTTGTAACTGTTCAGAGCCAAGCAAAATTTCAAAAAAAGGTGTAAAATGCTTGCATTTTTTAGACTGTTTTTGAAATTTTATTTGGCGGATACGCCACACCTCCGAATAGTTACAAGAATTTTATATATTAGAAGAAGCTGCCGTTGGCAGCTTCTTCATGGTTCTTATCGTTTACTAAGAAGTCTCTCTGGACACAAGCTGCTATTAAGCGTTAACCGTATGTCAGTTAAGGACCTCTTACAGGCATTTTACAGGTACTTTGCTGCCTCTTCGTCACAGATCACTGTTACATGTGGATGGAACTGTAAGATACTTCCAGGTACCTTTGGTGTAACCGGTCCGTTTACTACTTCTTTCAGGATCTCTGCTTTATTCTCTCCGTTTACAAGAAGTACGATCTTCTTTGCACGCATAATTGTTCCGATCCCCATAGAAACAGCTTTTCTCGGCACATCTTCTTTCTTCTCAAAGAAACGCTTATTCGCTTCAATTGTGCTGTCTGTCAGGTCGATCTCACCTGTTACTTTTGTAAACTCATCTGCCGGCTCGTTGAATCCGATATGTCCATTGCATCCAAGTCCAAGCAGCTGGATTTCTATCTGTCCTGTCTTTGCCATCAGCTCTTCATATGCTTTTCCTGCCTCTCCAGCTTCAAATCCAACCCCATCCGGTACATGTACATTCTCTTTGTTGATATTTACATGATCGAAAAGATTGTCATTCATGAAATAATGATAGCTCTGATCATGCTCCGGTGCCAGCCCGATATACTCATCCAGGTTGAATGTAGTAACCTGAGAGAAATCAAGATCTCCCGCCTCATACATCTTAACAAGCTCTTTGTACAGACCAACCGGTGTAGATCCTGTTGCCATTCCAAGGATTGTCTTTGGATTCTCCATAATCTCTGCTGCAAACAATGTTGCCGCTGCCTTGCTCATCTCTTCATAATTCTTCTTTACAATTACTTCCATGTTTAATACCCTCTCATTTCATTATATTTATATCGAGTGCTTTGGAAGCCACCCCATATTTTCATAGATCAAATCTATTTGCTTCCTGCTTCAGTAAATATATTTTATAACTTCTTATTCCTTATGCGAGTTTACCATAGCTGATTGTCTGTACTAAATCAAACGCATCATTTAATACAACCATATCTGCATCTTTTCCAACTGCGATTGCACCCTTGGTCTCAAGTCCAAATTCCTTCGCCTGGTTTCCGGATGTCATCTTAACCGCTTCTTCAACAGTAGCTCCTGTAAATTCCATAACATTTTTAAATGCCTGAATGTATGTAAGGATACTTCCTGCGATCGTTCCGTCTTCCAGTTTTGCCATACCATCTTTTACGATTACGACCTGTCCGCCCAATTCGCTCTTTCCTTCCGGCATTCCTTTCGCACGCATAGAGTCTGTGATCAGCTCGATTCCATCATACCCTCTTACTTTGCATGCGAGTTTCACCATATCCGGTACAATATGCTTTCCGTCACAGATTAGCTCTGCGTGTATCCCTTCTGCCAGCATACCATATCCTGTTACCCCCGGCTCTCTGTGATTCAGTCCTCGCTGTGCATTGTAAAGATGAGTCACATGTGTTGCTCCGCTTGCATTCAATTCCCCGTATAATGCATTCGAATGTCCTGCGCTTAAGACAACTCCATTTTCCTTGCACCATGTCTCAAATGACGGATCAGCCTCTTCTGGTGCATAAGTAACAATACGGATCAGTCCACCACTGATCTCATTCCATTTTTCCAGTGTGTTTTCATCTGGTTTCTTAATATAAGAAGGATCTTGTGCTCCCTTAAACACAGTTGAGATAAATGGTCCCTCTACGTGGATTCCTTTGATCACCGGGTTCTTCTGTGCCGCATCATGAATATTCTGCATTGCTTTCTCGATGTTCTCATAGGTCTGAGTCATAGTTGTACAGAAGTAAGTTGTGATTCCCTCCTGCTTTGTCATCTGCTTAACCATCTCATCAATCTCATCCGGTGTAGCATCCATATTATCTTTTCCATAACCACCATGGCTATGAATATCGATAAATCCCGGAACCACCATCGTTCCAGCACAGTTCACCTCAAGATCATCTTCTTTCGGCTCAAATCCTGTCATATCTCCGACTTCTTCAATCTTCTCATCGAAGCGGATATAACCATTTTCAATCATACCATCCCCTGTATAGATCTTCTTTTCTTTGATCAGTTTCATGCTGTTCTACCTCGTTTTCTATTTTTTAGAACACAACTCTTACTTTTCTATTATCTCACAATACCACGCGATATTCCATCAATATTTCGTGATTTTTACATAATTTGTTAAAAAATAATCTGTTCGCTTTAACTAACCGCAAAACATGAAAAATACCGGGCAACAACGTATTTTCCTCAAACTATTGACAATATCCGTCCAATTGCGGTAAATTAAATGTTATTGTGGGTTAAAAACGCCTTCAGTTATGATTTTGATACCTATGGATTGTATAAATGCTATGCCTTCTTACAATCCTGCCCGATATCATCATATAAAATAATATAAGGAAAGGATAAAAGAATATGAATTGGGAAATCATTACTTTTATTGCGTATTTCGCCATTTTGCTTGGCGTAGCGTTAGTATTTTACTTTAACGGTACCAATAAGAACTCCGAGGACTTCTTCCTTGGTGGAAGATCCATGGGACCTTGGGTAACAGCACTGTCCGCACAGGCATCCGATATGTCTGCATGGCTGCTGATGGGGCTTCCGGGATCGATCTTAGCTTTCGGTTTCGGACAGATGTGGATTGGTATTGGTCTTGCATTAGGTACAGCTGCCAACTGGATTCTGTGCGCAAAACGTCTGCGTACATTCTCTAAAGCTGCAGATGATGCGATCACATTACCACAGTATCTGACAAATCGTTTTGCAACAGACTCCAGATCACTGCAGTTGACATGTGCACTGATCTTCCTGTTTGCATATACCATTTATGTAGCATCTGCACTGGTAGCCGGTACTTCCGTATTTACAACTTTGTTCCCAACAGTTTCTCCTAAGATTGCTATGTTCGCATTCTTGCTGATCATTGTTGCCTACACTTTCTTTGGTGGCTTTACTGCTGTTTGCTGGACAGACTTCTTCCAGGGATTACTGATGATGCTTGCACTGATGCTTGTACCTCTTGTAGTCTGTATCGGTCACAGTGATCTGTTGGATCCTACTGCTCTTACTACGGTATATGAGTATACTGATGCCGCTACAGGCGCTGTAACACAGTGTGCTTTCGGAGGCGGTATCTTTGATGCCAGCTGGCAGGATATTGTCAGCGGACTTGGATGGGGATTAGGATACTTCGGTATGCCACATATCCTGGTACGTTTTATGTCTATCGAGAAACCATCCATGATCAAGAAATCTTCTATCGTAGCTATCGTATGGGTAATCATCTCACTGTTCTCTGCTGTTTTGATTGCTTACTTTGGAAGAATGGTTATGGGTGCGGAACTGCTTACTCAGGGAAATCAGAAACTTGTTTTCATTGCTATGGCCAGAAAGTTCTTCCCTGCCGGCATCTGTGGACTTCTGCTTGCAGCGATCATTGCCGCTTCAATCTCCACAGCAGATTCCCAGCTGTTGGTAGCATCCAGCTCCTTCACAGCGGATCTGTACAAGCCTTTCTTCAGAAAAAATGCTTCTGAAAAAGAGACACTGATGGTTGGACGTATCCTCGTACTGATCCTCTCCCTGATTGCTTTCGGTATCGCGAACTCCAAGGGAAGCGGTGCTCAGGCTATTATGGATATGGTTGAAAATGCATGGGGCGCTTTCGGTGCTTCCTTCGGACCTACAATCCTGCTGTCTCTGTTCTGGAAACGCTTTAACTACCAGGGCGCTGTAGCAGGTGTAATCTCCGGATTCGTTGTAGATCTTGGATGGCTGCTGACAGGAATGACAGATGCCACAGGTATCTTCGAGATCATCCCTGGATTCTTCGCAAGTCTTTTGATTGCTGTCGTTGTGGCTAATCTTACTGCCGAACCGAATGAAAAAGCTGTTGAGATTTTCGAGCAGGGAATCAAAGCTGAAACTGAATAAACTGCAAATGAATTATAAATGCGCAAAAATCAGTCGTAAATATTTACGGCTGATTTTTTGTGCGTTTATGATTCATATTTATCTTATTATATATTTCGTACCTCTTCCTCGCCCTTGGATATCTATAACACCTTTTTGTTCCATCTCTTTCAACAGCTTTGTCGTCTTTGATTTACCAAACGGTACATACGGTATGATTTCACTCACTGGTTTCAGCATTGTTCGGCTAAGAATCCGATAAATCATCTTTTCATCCTCTGAAAGATTCATGTTCTTTGCAAATAATGGAAGTACAATCTTAATCGTATTCTCTGATACTTCAAATTCTGGTTTCATCAATCCTTCTTCATACAGTTGTTTTATTCGTGTGATTCCGGTTCCGAATATCTCAACAAAACCTAAACGATAAAATACATTGGCAAGATTCCGGTTTCTTAAAACAGAAAGTTTACCAGACAAATATTCTTCCCTTGTTATTCCGGATGGCAAACCTCCAGGAGAAATAACTTCAATCCTGTCATCAAACATCAATACCCTGATCTGTGCTTCTACATCCCAGGCCCTGTGAATCAATGCATTAGCAATCGCCTCTCTAAACGCAGCTTCCGGAATCTTCTCGACCTTTTTCCTTTCAATTCCTTGAATTACTTCATATTGATAATAATCTCTAAACACATTTACTGACTTATCATATTCTTCTAATACAGATATATTTTCAAATGTTGATCTTTTTTGAATGATACTGATATTTTCACCGAATTTTACCATATCAATTCCTGGAAAATGATTTTTATCTGCTAACAGCCCTGCTGCATTATTGTAACCATTGTCATTATCATATAAGTTCAGTGTTTTCAATGTATCCTTGCTAAAACTTTCAATCTGAATGTTTTCTGATAATTTGCGATGCAACACTTCAAAAGATAACTCCTGGTCTTTACATGTCAGTTCTTCAAATCTGATATTTTGCCCTTCTAAAATAAGTCTTGAAAATTCTAGTGTATCGACTTCTATCGTTGCTGTATCATTTCGTTTGTATGCTTTTGATTTGTATAAATACGGCTTTTGAAGTCCACTTTTTACAGTAAGTTTTATTGTCTGATCATTATTCTGTATCTCAAGTGTATAATTCGGTTGTGGAGAAATGCTGTCGTTTATTTTATTTTCAATATCCAGACACGATTGCTTAGCATCTGCCAACCCTTTGATCTTTCCATCGTCATCAATCCCAAAGACAATGGTTCCTCCATCATAATTCGAAAAGGCACTTACTGTTTTCAAAAAAGTATTTGTAATCGTTTCCTTGAATTCTAATGTTCGTGTTTCACGCATATCACCCACATCCTTTCCAATCCTATTGATTCTATTATATACAAAAACGTTCATAAAAACAATCGTAAATATTTACGACCGAATTTATGAACGTTTTTGTACTGAAAAAATATGTTTTATACACGTATAAATAGATTTACGCACAAAAAGAAGGGGCTTACATAAGCCCCTTCGACATTTGACACCTGACTCACATCAGTGTTCAAATCATCCTTCAATTGCGATTGTTTTCTTTGTCTCAACTGGTTTTGCCTCTTTCTTCGGCACTGACAGTCTCAGAATACCATTCTCATATTTTGCTTTGATATCTTCCTGTGTAAGGTTCTCACCTACATAGAAGCTTCTCTGCATTGCTCCGGCATAACGCTCCTTACGGATGTATTTACCTTTCTTGTCTTCCTCATCCTTGTCAAGACCCTTAGCAGCTGATACGGTCAGATAACCATTCTCAAGCTCAATGCTGATCTCATCTTTCTTGAATCCAGGAAGATCGATATCTACTTCATATCCTGCGTCATGCTCACGGATATCTGTCTTCATCATGTTCTTAGCGTGTTTACCGTATAACGGATTCTTCTTTCCCCAGAAGTCCTGCTCAAATGGGAAGTTCATCCAATCATCATCAAATAAGTTTTCTCCAAAAATACTAGGCATCATCATAAGTCATTTCTCCTTTCAATGCTAACTAACTTTGTTGCCTTTTGTTTTGTTCTATTTATTATATAGCACTCAGTTTTCAGCCGAGTCAAGAGGTGAGTGCTAATTTTTTTAATTTTCCTTCTTCATTCTCTTTAACTCCGGCATCACAATTGCCAGCATTGTAATAAAACACAAACTTCCTCCGATTACATTTGATATCGGTTCTGCTAAAAACACACCTCTTGTTCCCATGTGAAATGTATATGGAAACAAATATGTTAATGGCACGACTATAAATACTTTTCTAAGTAACGAAAAGAAGATTGCCTGTTTCTTTTTATTTAATGATTTAAATACCGTCTGTCCAATATATTGCAGATCCATAAATATAAATGCTGCAAAATACAACTTCAATGCTTCTACTGCATCTACCAGTAATTCTTTATCCGAACTGAAAATTCCGATCAAAAATTCCGGTGCAAAAATAATCACACTCCACATGATTGCCGTATAAATAAGAATCATGCAAGTCATTACTCTAATTGCTTTTCTAACACGTTTTGGACGCTGTGCTCCATAATTGTAGCTTAAAATTGGAGAGCTTCCTTCATTCATAGCATAAATCGGTGTCTCTACCATCTGCCGGATGCTTGATACAATTGTCATCACTGATATATAAACATCTCCTCCGATACCTGACAGCACACTGTTACAACATATTGTTACTACACTATTTGTCAGCTGCATAATAAATCCTGCACTACCAAGACTCACGATATTTTTTGCATCTGTTCCACATACTTTCCATTCCGCCTTGGAGAGCATTCGAACTTTTATCTCCGATTTTTTTCTCAAAAAATAAAATACATATGCTGCTGATAAAGTCTGTGAAATAATCGTTGCAATTGCAGCTCCTTTTATTCCTAAATGCAATCCAAATATAAATAATGGATCTAAAATTAAATTGGCAACTGCTCCGATTGTTACAGACAGCATGCCTGATGTAGCATAACCTTGTGCATTAATAAAAGGATTCATTCCTGTTGCAATCATGGATGGCACTGTTCCTATCAGATAAATCATCATATATGGATACGCATAAGATAACCCTTCCCCTGATGCACCAAATAATACCAGTATCGGACTTGCAGACATCATGCCGATTACCGTCAATACCACTCCACAAATGCACATCATTGAAAATGATGTATTCATAATTGTTTCAGCTTTTTTGGTATTTCCTTTTCCTCTATTAATGGAAAATAAAGGGGCGCCGCCACTTCCGAACAAGTTACAGAATGCTGTGATAATCACAATAATTGGAAAACATAAGCCCACAGCTCCAAGTGCTGTTGTTCCGACTTTCGGAATTCTGGCAATGTAAATTCGATCCACGATATTATACAAAAGACTCAATATCTGTGCCACCAGCATCGGTAATGCCGCGCCTAAAATATTTCCTGTAATTGTTCCGTGTTCAAAATCAATTCGTTTCATACTTTCATTCCTTTTTTGCTTTCTTTCCCTGACTCCAAGTATAACACAAATTACTCTAACCGAAACCGGTAAAGCGCTCTATGACAGAACCGCCATAACTTTGGCCAAACATGGTTTAGGGGTTGCCATCCTCCCTTCTTCCATGAGAGAACTCAACCCCTGTCTTTATGCTTATTTTATTAAGGATACGGAATAATGGTGCCTGACACCTTGTATCCAAATTATTTCTATGTTTGTAAATTTGTTATCCCAACGCTACATCCAGCATCATCATAATGCTGAATCCCACAGCAAAAAAGAGCGTTCCTATATTCGAATGCTTTCCCTGTGACATTTCCGGTATCATCTCTTCGATCACTACATAGAGCATCGCTCCGGCAGCAAAACTGAGTAAATAAGGAAGCGCTGGCAGAATCAACTGTGCCGCAGCCAGTGTCAGTACAGCTCCGATCGGCTCTACAACACCTGAAAGAACTCCGCCGAGAAATGCCTTGCTTTTCTTTTCTCCTTCTGCCCGAAGTGGCAGGGAGATAATCGCTCCTTCCGGAAAGTTCTGAATCGCAATACCAAGTGATAACGCAAATGCACTTGCCGCTGTAATCTGCATATCTCCAGCCAGAAAACCTGCGTATATTACACCGCCAGCCATACCTTCCGGAATGTTATGCAGAGTCACCGCCAACACCATCATTGTTGTACGTCTCAACTGACTTCTCGGTCCCTCAGCCTGCTCACTATTCATATGAAGATGCGGAATGATATGATCCAATGCCAATAGAAAAAGAATGCCCAGCCAGAATCCGATAAATGCCGGAAGAAAAGAAAATGCACCCAGATTTTCTGATTGCTCGATTGCCGGAATCAGAAGACTCCAAACGGATGCCGCAACCATCACCCCTGCTGCAAATCCTGTCAGCGCCCGCTGCACCTTATCACTAAGTGTCTCCTTCATAAGAAATACACACGCTGCTCCTAATGATGTTCCGAAAAACGGAATTAAAATTCCCCAAAATACTTTCATAATCTGCCCCTTTCTTATTTTCTATACTTTTTGCTGGAAAACTTATTTTTATTATCCTAGTAAAATAGTAGGGTTTCTTATTTAAGATTATAGAGCTACTCCTCTTATTATGCAAGTATTATCGTTTGCAACCTGATTTTTGACATGAAAAAAGGAGCTTTCGCTCCTCTTTTCACTTTACCTGAGATTCCAAAACCGGAATCAGATTATCCTTCAATTGCGATGGTCTTCTTTGTTTCGACTGGTTTTGCCTCTTTCTTCGGCACGGACAGTCTCAAAATACCATTCTCATATTTTGCTTTGATGTCTTCCTGTGTTACATACTCGCCAACATAGAAGCTTCTCTGCATTGCTCCGGCATAACGCTCCTTACGGATGTATTTACCTTTCTTGTCTTCCTCATCCTTGTCAAGACCCTTAGCAGCTGATACGGTCAGATAACCATTCTCAAGCTCAATGCTGATCTCATCTTTCTTGAATCCAGGAAGATCGATATCTACTTCATATCCTGCGTCATGCTCACGGATATCTGTCTTCATCATGTTCTTAGCGTGTTTACCGTATAACGGATTCTTCTTTCCCCAGAAGTCCTGCTCAAATGGGAAGTTCATCCAATCATCATCAAATAAGTTTTCTCCAAAAATACTAGGCATCATCATAAGTCATTTCTCCTTTCAATGCTAACAAACTTTGTTGCCCCTGTGAGGAAACCTCACAGTTTTTATATAAACTGCTTTCGCAGTTGTTGTCAGAACATTTCGGAGGATGAAGATTCTTTTTTTCTTATCTTTCTCTCTCCATTTGTTCTAGTTATTATATAGCACCTGTATGTTAGCACTGTCAAGAGGTGAGTGCTATTTTTTTATTCTAAGCATTCCATAATTATCTTCTCGCATCTGTCATACCCAAGCTGGGAAGTATTCAAACACAACGTATAGTTGCTGGCTTTCCCCCATTTTTGTTCTGTATAAAAGTTATAATTCGTCATACGTCTTTTATCCGTATCTTCCATCATTTTAACAGCATCTTTTTCACTGACATGATATATCTGACGGATTCGCTGTATTTTTTCCGGTGTGTCTCCATGAATAAACACATTCAGCACATCATCCCGGTCTTTCAGAATATAATCTGCATTTCTTCCAATGATCACGCAAGACTCCTTTTCAGCCAGCTCTAAAATAACTTTCCTCTGTGCCTCATACACCAGGTCTTCTACTGATTTTCCTGTGACGTCACGTCCGGCAAATGCATATGCGAATAATCCTTTTTTCGGCGATAATTCTGCATTTTCCTGAATATATTCCGGAGATAAACCAGACTTTTCTGCAATCTCATTAATGATATTTTTATCATAATAAGCAATTCCAAGTTTCTTTGCTACTTCTTCTCCGATAAAACGTCCGCCGCTTCCGAATTCTCTGCTGATTGTAATAATTCTTTTTGTCATCTCCGCTTCCTCCTTAACTTAAAACATCAACCTTGTTTTTTCTGATTTTCTTTAAGAACACATATCCCACAAAACATGAAACTATTTCAGTGATCGGAAATGCCCACCAGATTAATGTAACGCCCATCTGTCCATTTCTGACAAATATCGAAAAAATTCCGGCCAGTGGCAGGATAATGACAAGCTGTCTCAAAAGTGAAATAACCAGCGATTCCATACCACCGTCCAATGCCTGATAAATCCCCTGATAAGCAACATTAATTCCGGCAAACAGAAAGCTGACTGAGATTACCCTCATTGCTCCGATAAAATATTCTCTTGACTGTCCTGCATTGAACAGTGTTGCAAATGCCCCGGGGAAAATCTCTGTAATGGCAATTCCAAGAATCATTAATGCGATTGTATAAATCAGGCCATACTTGATTCCATCCTTTATTCTCTTTTTGTTTCTCATTCCATAAGCAAATGCAAGGATCGGGGTAATTGCATCACGAAGGCCAAATGCAAGGAAGAGAACAAACTGCTGCACCTTATAGAACAAACCATATGCTGTCTGTGCTGACGGATTGAACTTCAGGATCAGATTCATTACATAAACCATAATAGACATCAATGCCTGTGCAATGATCGCCGGAAGTCCGATTGCATAGATTTCCTTTATAACACCGCCCTCCGGCTTCATATATTTTATATCATGTTTAAACTCTTTATTCAGTTTCATATGGAAAATGAACAGCAATACTGCTGATGCTACCTGACCAATAACAGTTGCATAAGCTGCACCTTTTACGCCCATTTCCGGGCAAGGTCCAATACCATAGATCATAATCGGATCAAGAATAATATTTACAACTGCTCCGACCACCTGACCAATTGTAGAATAAAGAGAACGGCCTGTTGCCTGTAATAACTTTTCAAACAAGGAAAAGAAAATAATTCCAAAAGAGATCACACAGCATATCCGAAGATAACTGACACCCATCTGAAGTACTTCTGCATCTACTGTCTGAGATGAAATGTATGCTTTCACCCCGAAGATACCAAACAGTAAACAGACCACATAAATGATCATACCAAGAAACAAACTATTTCCTGCTACCTTTGCTGCTTTTTTATTGTTTCCCTGGCCAAGTGTCCTTGCCAGAAGCGCATTGGTTCCGACACCTGTTCCGATTCCCACTGCGACCATGAGCATCTGGACCGGGAATACCAGTGTCAATGCATTTAATGCCGACTCACTGCCCACTCTCATATTTCCTACAAATGCACTGTCTACAATGTTGTAAACCGCCTGCAATGCCATAGATAAGATCATCGGGATTCCCATCTGGGCCATCAGCTTATTCACCGGCATGTCTTTCATCTTGTTACTTTCCGCCATTTTGTTTTGACTCCTCTCTTTTCTGCACAAAAAAAGTGCGTACCTTGTCTTATAAGCTGGACTTACGCTGACAGGCTACACACTTTTTCATGGCGATATTCTATTTGTAACTGTTCAGAGCCAAGCAAAATTTCATAAAATAGGTGTAAAATGCTTGCATTTTTAAGACTGTTTTTGAAATTTTATTTGGCGGATACGCCACACCGACGAAATGCGTAGCATTTGGGAGGTTGCCTCTGAACAGTTACTTCTATTTTAATAAAAGAAAACGAGCAGCCGGTAAACTGGATTTACGCTTACTTGCTACTCGTTTGTAGTTATTATATTTCCTGTTAATCTAAAAGTCAAACAATTTTTTCTTCATCTTTTTCCCTTAGATATCGTTTTAATAGAAATGTACAAAAGTATGGAAATGTATAAATTCCGTCTTCTATCCCAACATTACTATCTGCAAGTTTTATTCCCCAATGAATATCCCCATAAGAATCACTGGATATCAATTGTCTCAATGACTTAGAACGGTTCTTGTTTGCCTTCACTTCTACCGGAACCAGCTCATCTTTTGTTCTTACAAAAAAACCCTCTTCCAAAGTAGCATTTTCTTTTTTATAATAATACAGTCCAAGTCCCTGTTTTACAAATGCCTCTGCTACAAAATTTTCATATAAAGCACCTTTGTATACTCCAAGATTTTTATTCGCCCGAAGATCTTCTTGTGCTTCCTCATCTAATGAAGCAATCAACAATCCTGTATCTGGATAATAGATTTTGAATTTTGAGTCATCATAGTTTCCCTTTAATGGAAGCTCCGGATACTGTAGACAATAACATACAGAAATCACACCTGCATCTTCGAGCCAGGTTATACATCCCATATATTCTCGACTCCTGGCTTTTTTGTCTATTTTACTTAATTGAAATTTTTTATTTTCTTTTGCAAGCTGTACAGGTACGTTCCGATAGACACTTACAATTTTAGTCTGATCCAAACCTTCAGCGTATTTTCTAATATCCTCTTCGTAATCCATTTGAATCTGCTTCTGGATTTCTATCGTATCTGTGAAGAGGTTTTTTTCAATATATACTTTTACTACTGCAGGCATGCCACCAAGTACACAATATTCTAAAAACAATTTCTTATAAACTGATAATTCTGTTTCTGAAAAAGGTGTTCCTGTCTGCATATGTTTTAGTATATCTTCAATATTCTTCTCTGAGTATCCTTTCGCCCACAAAAATTCTTCAAAATCCATTGAAAACATTTCATAATCTGTTTTATATCCCACACTGTTGCTATGGATTTTTCTGTAATTGATTCCAAGTAAAGAACCACTACATATGACATCAAATCTTCCATCGATTTTAAATGATTTCAACGCAGTTGCAATATCTGGGAACTCCTGTAATTCATCAAAGATAATCAATGTGTCTCCCTCGATGAATTTTTTGGATGTATCTATCATTGAAATATTCTTTATAATATCTTCAACAGCATATCCATCACTCAGTATTGTTTTATATTTCGGTTCCAATACAAAATTAATACTTACAATATTGCCATATTTTTGATTTGCAAAGTGATTAATAGATTCCGTTTTTCCAATCTGCCTTGCACCTTTTATAATTAACGGAA
>OCAQ01000674.1_pt1 | contig 17162 bp, 21 predicted proteins | sample 1538291 | NCBI WGS metagenome assembly OCAQ01 (sample SAMEA2580277, study PRJEB22360) | human gut metagenome | biome: human gut; feature: human-associated habitat; material: faeces | place: Denmark | collected 2008/2010 | reverse complement strand
ATCCTGTGAAAACGGGAGTATTCAAGAGTAAATCTAAGATTATATAGTGAGGAGGGCATCATGATCCAAGCAGCAGTGTCAAGGGTATCCCCGGCGACGGGAACAAAAGGAAAAACGATTCGTCGCTGGCAGGCAAAGAACACAACGAGTGTTATTTGCCCCGTGTGCGGGCAGACATTTGTGCTGTGCAGCGCCGCCCAGCGGTATTGCAGCTCGGCCTGCAGGTGTAAGGCGCAAGAGCAGCGCAAGGCACAAAAGGAAGCCGGTCAGGAAAGGAAGAAGCAGCGGGAGAGGCATCTGGAGGAAACCGTGGCGCGGGCGGAGTGCATGGGGTTGAGTTACGGAAAATATTGCGCGATGCAGGCCATTGGCGCCGTATCAATCGCCACAAAAACCTCTTGACCTTCTGTGCAAAGCTCTTAAAATCAAGATGTAGCATAGATTTCAAGTTCACTTTTCAAAATTCACAGACTGCAACAAGGCAGACTTTCTGATTCGTCAGGAGGTCTGCCTTTTTACATATATATAAATTTTCGTCATGGAGGTTTTTTATGTCACGGAAAAAGGGTTTCTGGGTGTTTTTCGTTGTCGTTGTACTCGTCCTCGCGGCGCTTTCGAGTGCTGTGAGGAACAAAGTCCATTTGACGGACGAACAGGAATACGAGGAACTGCCGCAACTGGAAAACATCTACTTGTCCGCAAACAAGGAGCAGCCGCAGGATGACATTGAGTACCAGCCGATGGACAGCATCGAGCTGCCGAACGAGTTGGAGTTATCGCCAGTGGGACTGCCTTCGGATTTTTCACAGGAGGAGGTCGAAATTTACAAAACTGTCCTGCATGGTTTTTATGATATGCAGGAAACGATCCAATTCACTTGCGGTATCACGCAGACAGAGCGCATTGCAGAAGTGTTGCGCCGGGCATATACCTCGGTGGAATGTTTTTGGATATCCAAGCTGCAATGGATGCACACAGAGACGAAAAACGGAACGGTTGAGTGCTCTGTGATTCCGCAGTACAGCATGACCCGCGAGGCCCGCGATGACGCATTACTTATCATCAACAGGCATGTCAATTACATAATTCAAAAGTCCGATGGAACCCCTGAGAGCATTATGCACGAGGCAGCCGAGTGGCTGTTTGCGCACGCGGAATACGACCATGACGAACAGACGCAACTGCTGAAATCCCGCGCAAATCTGGTGGGCGCGTTCATTGATGGGAAAGCCGTGTGCGCCGGGTATAGCCGCGCTGCGGCCTACTGCCTGCTGCGCGCTGGACATTCTGCAGCGTATTGCGTGGGAGAGGCCGGCGGTGTATGCCATGCATGGAACGCTTACACGGACAGCACAGGACGGCTGGTTTACGCTGACGTGACTTACTCTGTAACGGCAAGCAGCCTTATGGTTGAAAGCTACCTTGATATGGGGGAGGATGCCATCGCGGCCAGAATTACGAACAGCGAGGACTGGTATTTCGCCGGGTAGGATGTTATCGGTAATATCCATGACAATCCTGAACTGCTGCAGGAAATAAGTCGTTAAAGAAAGACGAGGAAATATCACATATGGATAAAATTGCTGAGTTCGATTTTTTATCCGATTTTGTTGCCGAAAACTGCTTCGACGTGGAGGTCTGCCGGGATCAGCTGCGGGCGCTGTGGACGGCGTTCTGCCTGCACCACGGCCTCATTGTTGATACCCATAACTACGACTTGCATTTGCTCAAGTTGTGGGGGCGTTTGCAGGAAGCTGGCGATGGGACATCGGATTGGGCCAACCTCGACGAGTTCGAGAATTTCATGTGCGCCTACATGGTGTAAAAATTTTGGGCTTGCGTTTCTGTGCAAAGTTCATATGATAAAAGTGTAGCATAGATACCACCGCCCAAAAAATTCACAATCTGTAATCAGAGCAGACCTTTCCTTTGTTGAGAGGTCTGCTTTTTATATATAAAAGGAGGAACATCCCATGTCCCATAGCGAAATTAAAAGAGGCGATATATATTACATTACGTATGTCCCCGTGGTCGGCAGCGAACAGCGCGGTGGTCGGCCCGGCATTGTGGTGAGCAATAACGCCAACAACGCTCATTCCAATACTATCGAGGTCGTTTACCTGACTACGCAGCCCAAGAAAATGCTGCCGACGCACACGACCATCACGGCGACAGGGCGGGACTCTGTGGCGCTCTGCGAGCAGATCAACACCGTGGATAAGTCCAGAGTCGGGCTGTACATCGGAGAATTGAGTGCACGGGAAATGGCCGCCGTGGAGGAGGCTATCACCGCCAGCTTGGCGTTACGCATCGAAAACGCGCGGCCCAAAATCCCGTATGCGTGCATGGCCTGCAAAAATATGGGCGACATTGAAGAAACTATCAACCGTGCCAGTGTTTCCGCGCAAAGAGACGCATACAAGGCGATCTGCGAGACACTGATTGAAACCATCAACAACAAAAACTGAAGGAGGTTACATACCATGAAAATCGAAATGCCTTTTGAATTTGGCGACAAGCTGTATTGGGTGAATTTGCTGAACGCCGATGTCGATGCCAAGACTATCTTGGCGGAAATCCGCGATGACGGTGGCACCATCAATGGTGTCTACCTAAGCGACGATGGACATGTTGAGGTACGTCATCACTATGGCACCTATGATGTGTTTGGCTCGCAGTACGCATTCCTTTCTAAGGAAGAAGCGACTGCTTGGCTGAATGCAAATTATCCCGGCGCGATTCTCGTTGACAGAACGCAGGAAGTAACCGGGGTACTGTCTTTTGGTGATGTGCAGCCTGATAAGTTCATCACCATTCCGTGCAGTATTGACAGATTCGCCGACCTGTTTGCTGGCTGCCTTTCGACAACGAGCATCAACGTGAATGGCGTTTTTGCAATCTACGATACCAGCACACAGAACGATCCCTTCGCTGAAAACCGTTTCGTCGCTCGGATGGGCGACGACGGCACTCCGGCCGAAAGCGTGTGTGGGGCCTATCTGTTGCTGCGTACCAAAGTTCATGCTGATGGAAGCAGAAGTCTCTGTTCTATCGACCAGCCGGAACAGGAAAACGGGGCGGATACCGTAAAAGAACCCTCTCCCGCCGCACAGTTTTTTCTGTAAGGAGGCGCTCATGGAAAAATATCCTATCACAAAACTGCACGGGCACGCTCTGCAGGTGCTGGAATACACGGATGGGACTGCCCGGCTGACACTGGACGGCCTGCTTGTCACCGATCCGGCGCTGCGTGAGGCAATCGGCATCTCCAAAGACACATTCGATCTATTTTTCAGACAGTACGCGAATGGAAAAGGAGAACCGGTCGTATTTGGCAATCCCACGCAGGCGGCAATCTGCGTAGTGTGTCTGGCCGGCTATGTCGGCGCACAGGAGCGCGAGGAAAGGCCCGCCTGAGCGTGCGCAGGCGTGTCGAGCATATAAGGGAGGCGAACATGAAAAACAAATGTCCCAGAGGCTATTGCCGTGTGGGTTCCAAGGGGTTCAAAATTGTCATCAGAAATTACGGCGGCGTATGGGCGCAGGAGAAGGATGTCTACTTCACGCAGATGGCTTCTACCTACACGGCCAGTTACTTGCCGCGCTACCCGGAGAAATCGCCGGATGACAGCAGTATCACCTATAACCACATAAAGGATTTTTGGCAATATAGCGGGTCGGCAACCGAGAATATCAGACAGTACCAAGGAAGGTGAGGCACAGAAAATATCCTGATGCGATTCGCTTTTCGCGCACGCAATCGGCCTATACGGCCGCTTTCCAGCCAGATTTCCCTGGCGAATCGGAGGAAGATAGCCGCATTACTTTTTGCCATGTGGCCGGACTTTGGTGGTACGGCGGGCCAAAAACCGAGAATGTCAAACAATACTAAAGGGGCTGCTATGAACAGTGAAAAAATGCAAGCAATCTACGATGCGGCACTGCCGGGCTTTTACAAGGATGTGCGGGGCGCTTACGGGATTGTGATAGGCCGGGTCTACATCTGCTGTTTCATCAATGATGATGGACGGTATGATGTCACCGCAGACACCGTGGATAAGAACGGAGATTTTGCTCTGAATCTCGACTGGGAAAGCTACGACACACCAAAAGAGGCGATTGCGCAACTTCGCCATAGACTCAAGCACTTTGCAAATCTATCCTCTACATTTTAAGAGAGTTGGGAGCTATCAATCACGGCAATCCAAAGACAGAGAATATCAGGCGTCATCAACCCTAAGAAGCACAATTAAGCTTCAAAAAAGCGGTTCCGAAGGGAGCCGCTTTTTCTTTACGAAATTTTTGAAAGGAGAAACGATAATGAAAGAAGTCCCTATTTGGGAAAAAAGCAATTTGACGTTGGAGGAGGCGGCCGCCTATTCCGGTATTGGCATCAACAAGCTAAGGAAATTAACTGATAGCGAACAGTGCCATTTCGTCTTATGGGTCGGTTCTAAACGACTGATTAAGAGAAAGAAATTGGATGAGTATATAGAAAAAATGTACTCTATTTGAGCAAGCGCATATGAAAATGGTTCTGCATAGGCACAGGGAATGCGCGACAATATCTCTGCCCCAAAATGAACGCTTCACAAAAAATGGCGTTTCTGGTATAATACATTCAGAGTCTTGCCGTCCCTGTTCGAGAGAAAGGAGAAGAAAAAATGGCAGGGAAGGGACAGTCAACAAAAAGGAAAGACAAGGACAGAATCGTTTTGCGGACTGGCGAGGGACAGCGCCCGAACGGAACATATGAGTACCGTTGGACGGACAATAAAGGAGTCCGGCGCAGAGTGTACGCTAAGTCGCTTGAATCGCTTCGGGCGAAAGAGGATGAAATCCAGAAGGATCAATGCGACGGGATCAAGGCGGAAGCTCGGTATGTAACAATCAATGATGTGTTTGATATGTGGCGACAACTGAAACGCGGACTAAAAGACAACACATTTCAGAATTATCAGTATTTGTATGACATGTTTGTGCGTCCCAATTTCGGAAAAATGCGGTTGTCCTCTCTGAGAAAATCAGATGTAAAACGGTTTTATAACACATTATTTGACGAACGCGGTCTGCGGGTGTCCACGATTGACAGTGTGCATACCGTGCTGCATCAGGTATTGAATATGGCTGTGGATGACGCGTATCTTCGCAACAATCCGTCGGACAATGTGCTGAAAGAGCTGAAGCAATCCCATACTTTTAAGACGGAAAAGCGCAGAGGATTGACAAGGCCAGAACAAGAACTGTTCCTTGACTTTCTCCAAAGGAATCACACCTATAATCACTGGTATCCGATTTTTGCCGTAATGATTGGCACAGGACTTCGGGTAGGAGAAGTGACGGGACTTCGTTGGTGTGATATTGACTTGGACGAGGGCGTGATTGATGTAAACCATACGCTTGTCTATTACGATCACCGGCAAACCGAGGGAAAGACGGGCTGCTACTTCAATGTGAATACGCCCAAGACAGCCGCTGGTATACGGCAAGTACAAATGCTGGGCTTTGTAAAGGACGCGTTTATCAAAGAAAAGGAATATCAAGAGGCAAATGATATTCATTGTAATGTGATGATTGATGGCTACACGGATTTCATCTTTGTAAATCAATCTGGAGCCACACAATATCAGGGAACCCTCAATAAAGCGATTCGCCGTATTACTCGTGACTGCAATGATGAAGTGCTTTTGAGGGGAGAGGCGGACCCAGTATTGCTGCCACATTTTAGTTGCCATTCTTTACGGCATACGTTTACGACCAGAATGTGTGAAGCCGGAGTAAACATTAAAGTTATTCAGGACGCGCTGGGACACGCTGATATTTCAACCACGCTGAATATCTATGCCGATGTTACGAAAGAACTGAAAAAGGATGAGTTTACGCGGCTGGATTCGTATTTTGAGAAAAGCACACAGTAGAACATCGCGTATTCAATGCTTTAAGCCAATTAAGCCAATGGTTAAGCCAATCGAAACGAAGTCAGTAAAGGGTTACACAGAGTTGTAATTTTGGAGGACATTTGAGATAACGAAAAAATAGGCTTTTGCAGATTGGTGGAGGCTTATGAAATGCGGGAATTAGTGTTCCCCACAATGAAGACCCTGGACCCAAAGAAGGCTGAAAACAAAGCCGAAAAAGCAGCGGTAAATGGTTCTGCAGAGGATGCAACCGTGTCCGCGCCAAGCGTACAGATTGATCTTTCCAAGGTGAAAATCGAGCCTTTGTTTGCAGATGATGTAGACTTTGAGACATTCAGCAAGTCTGATTTCAGAGTGGTTAAGATCGAAGCCTGTGAGGCAGTGCCGAAGTCCAAGAAGCTCCTGAAATTCACACTGAATGACGGAACAGACCGGAAACGCACCATTTTAAGCGGTATTCACGAGTATTACGAGCCGGAAGAGCTGGTTGGTAAGACCTGTGTGGCAATCACAAACCTGCCGCCGAGAAAGATGATGGGTATTGATTCCGAGGGTATGCTGATTTCCGCAGTGTACGAGTATGACGGACGGGAAGGCTTAAATCTTTTGATGCTGGATGACAGTATTCCGGCAGGAGCAAAGCTGTACTAAAGAGGTCATTTACTACAAAAAATCGCGTTACTACAACTTTTCTACAACTTTTGCGCGAGACCCTACGAAACCGGATGAAGCAATATGAAAGGCGGATCTGCTTATAAAATGCAGATTCGCCTTTCTTCTTACATCAGCTTCATGTTCACACTAATGTTTTTTGCCTTCTCCTGCATATTCTCTTGTGTGATATGGGTGTAGATGTCCATTGTAGTAGAGAAATCGGCATGCCCCATGACTTGCTGAATGAATTTAACATCGTTGGTGCTTTCGCAGAGCCGGGTACAGAAGGTGTGGCGCAAGTTGTGAACACTAAAATGAGGGAGCAGATCCGGTTCACGGTCTTCCAGTTCAGCCTGATCCATTTCCTCCATGTTGTAAGTTACGCTGATTCTCTCAATCGCCCGATTGATATTGTGGGCGCTCATGAATGAGCCGGTTCGGTTGCGGAAAACAAAACCGTGAACTCCTCCTAACACCAGTTGATCGTCTGGATACAATGCGTCGATGGTTTCAATCTGGAGGCGAAGCTGCTCGGCCACCTCTGGATAGAGGATAGGGATAATTCGTGTACCGCTCTCAGTTTTGGGAGTGGTAATGTGAAATCCGGCTTTTCCGTCAATGACCCGGTAGATTAAGTTGTGGTTGACCGAGATTGTGTTTTCGCTCAAGTTAATATCGCTTTTGGTAATGCCGGTACATTCTGCTACACGCATTCCTGTTCCAAGGAGCACAGTCATGATGGGAAGCCAATGGCTGTATGTAGGGGACTTGGCAATAAAACGCAGGAAATTCTGCTGTTGCGTTTTAGTGAGTGCGATCCGCCGTTTAGGCTTTGGAGCACTACCATCCGTCTTGAGCTTGCGGTAAATGCCCTTGCTGGGATTTTTGCGGATGTAATCGTCGTCCACGGCCATTTCAAGCGTAGGGTGAACAATGGTGTTGATGCTCTCCAGTGAGTTGATAGCAAAACCGTGTTTCAGCAGTTTGGTATAAAACGCGAGAATATCACTTCTGTGGATTTGTGGCAGAGGCATGTTAGCGAAAGGCTCTTCTTTCACATAGAAGTCCCACAGGTAAAGATAATTTGCTCTGGTAGAGGGCTTCAGTTTGATGTTGTTATTCATGTAGACCTTGAACATATCATTCAGGGTAAGCTTCATGGCTTCCTGAGTACGGATGCCATCATCCTTATCTTTGTTGATCTGCTTTTCTTTGACACGAAGACTTGCGAGATCGGAGTCGTAAAGATATTTCTTTTTAGTGCCTAATTTGTAGACATACATATAGCTGCCATCTGCCCGTTGTGTTTCTCCAGGCCGAAGATTTCGTCCTTTGTTGTCTTTTCTCACTTTTGCCATTACTGGTACCTCCTGATTATAAAAGTGTAGTGCGCCTTACTGGCATGGTTATTTAGCCGGAAATATCATAAAGATATTCTTTGATACGCTGGACACTCCATAGGACACGGGTGTTCATGGTAATGCGTGCATTGGCAAGATCCCCAATCTGTACTGCAGTGTGCCTTCCACAGCACAACAGTTTGCAAAGGGTATCGGTATCAACAGCCAAGCACTGCTCCGGCGGTAGGTCATTCGGTTTTCTTTTCTCCATAATCGTCCTCCTTTTTTCGATTACAATGATCCCTTACGATTTGTAGAAGAAGGTTTTCAACAAAAACAATGAAAACGGTCTTGAGGTCAGGAGGTATTGAAATAACAAAAGAACTCTAATGGGGCCATTTCCTACGCCAGAACGGTTCTGCCGTGTATTTCAGGCTGCTGCTGTGCAGCATTTCGATTATGGGCGCGCTTCTGTGGTCATCGCACACTGTCCAGAATTCCTGTATAACTCCCCATAGAGGTTATGAACTTGTCAAGGTACTAAAAGAGCGTAGGGATCATCCGGTATTACCAAATGATCCGATACATCCTATAAATAGGCGGGGAAGAAAGAACTTCTGCAAAGAGGAAAGAAAATTTAAAGAAAATCCAAAAATCAATATATAGAATGTTAGAATTGACAAACACTATATATTGTGTTAAAATTGCAATGTAATTGATTTTTGTGCGTTGCCCGTCAGGGTACACAGGCTTTAGGGCTTGTGTTGCGGAGTAATGACTGCATTGCACACGCTGTTAATTTTGTACTTGTGTCAGTAGTATCACTGCGCCTTTTCAGGCCGGTATATTGCTGGCTTTTTTTATTTTACGGGATTTACCCACCATTGCGAGAATGACACCGGTTCATAGGCAACTATGGACGTCAGGCTTTATGCCGTCTGTCATTCTCGCTTTTTTATAGCCTGTAAGCCTGAAAGGGCTTTAAGGATAAATCAAAACTGAGAAAGGCAGGTCATGTACATGAATGTGAAGCAGAAAAGAAAGCAGAATGGTCGGCGGGTCAAGCCGGCACACTCCACGGACTGGAAGATGAAGAGACAGGCAGTATCTTCGCTCCGGCCCCGAAATGTTGCACCAATGGCGAGGGCAGTTATTTTGCCTCGAAGATCACGAAGGGGGATTTGATATGTCTGGCAGCAATAGTGCTGAACGAAAGCGGCATGAACCGCTGGTGCTGGTAGAAACGGCAGATCTTTCAGAAGAAGACTGGCTGGATTACCGGCGCCGTGGAATCGGCGGCAGCGATGTATCGGCGATCTTTGGCACTTCTCCATTCCGGACCGCCAGGGATCTGTACTACGACAAACTGAACATAGCGTCAGTGGAAGATGATGAGGGCAACTGGGTTGCCATGGAAATGGGGCATTTGCTGGAGCCTCTGGTAGCAAAGATATTCGAGCGGAAAACCGGATATCGGGTCTACCAAATCAAAAAGATGTTCCAGCACCCACAGTATCCTTGGATGCTGGCTGATGTGGACTACTTTGTGGAACTGCCGGATGGCACCACAGCGATCCTTGAGATCAAGACCACAAACTATAATGCCAGAGATAACTGGTGGATGAATGGGAAGGAGACTGTTCCAGTCTACTATGAATCTCAGGGGCGTCATTATATGGCAGTAACGGATCTTGACCGATGTTTCTTTTGCTGCCTGTATGGAAACAACGAGGAGGAAGTTATTATCCGGGAGGTCAAGCGTGATTTCGAGTATGAGGCTGAGATGGTCTTTTTGGAGCAGTATTTCTGGGAAAACCATGTGCAGCGCCATGTGCCGCCGCCCTATACAGAAAGTGGGGCCTTGATTATTGAGAGCGCACGCAAACACTTTGGCCCGGCAGATAAAAATGCCCCGGCCGTTGCACTCGACCTGGATATGACTGCAAAACTCATGCAGTATTTGCGGCTTCTGGATGAAAAGAAAAATGCAGAGGTGTACTCCAAAGAAATCGACAAGGATATTCAGCGTCTGAAGGCGCTGTTGATTGCGGAAATGGGTACCAGCTGCACTGCAGTCTGTGAGCAGGAGGGAGTGAACTATACGGTTACCTATACCCCTGTTCGCAAGTCCATCATCGACAAGGATAACCTGCTTCGGTTGAAACTGGAGCATCCGGATATTTACGAGCAGTTTGTTACAGTATCCGAATCCAGACGGTTCAGTGTTAGAGCCTCGATTATGGAGGCCGCTTAGTGAGGTGAAAAAGGATGAATTGTATTGGTACCTACGACGGGACGATTTTTTATAATCCTGCCAATAAGTTTTGTATCATCAGTGTAAAAACCGCAGACCAGAGTGTGCCAGCTGAGGCCAGGTCAAACAGGCGGTACAAAGACCATTTGATCCGCTTTACAGCTGTGGGGTATGAGATTCCACGGACAGATGCGGTAGAGTTGGAACTGGATGGTGAATGGGCAAAAGGCAAGTATGGTGTCCAGCTCCAGGTGGAGCAGTGGCGTGAAATTGTGCCCAGAACAAAAAACGGCGTAGAGGGCTACCTTGCCTCCGGGCTTATCAAAGGGATTGGTCCCAAAACTGCCGCAGACATTGTGGAGCGGTTCGGTGTGGACACATTGGATATTCTGGAACACCAGCCGGAGCGGTTGTTGGAGATCCGGGGCATTACGGAAAATAAATTGGAGGACATCAAAGCTTCTTATGCAGAAAACCGTATGCTCCAAGGAATTATGACCTTGCTGGCACCGTTTAAGATTACTCCCAAGACGGCATTGAAAATATATCAATATTTCGGCCCGACCAGCGTAGAGATTTTGGAAAAGAGCCCATTTGAGCTTTGCCAGATCTCCGGCTTTGGATTTCGGCGGGTAGATGCAATCGTACAAAAGAGCGGGGGCGATCTCCATGACCCCATGCGCATCAAAGGGGCTGTCTTTTGTGCGCTGGATGAGGGCAAGAGTAAACGAGGCCATCTGTACATCAGTTCTGAAGAACTGGAGAAATCAGCGCTGAAACTGCTCAATGAGAAGATACCTGTACCGGAGCTTCGCCTGCATCAGCAGGAAGTCAGGGATATGATGCAGGAAATGATCCTGAATGGAGCAATCGTTTCCGTGAAGGATAATATCTATCTTCCCAGAGTGTTTGCCCAAGAGGATGAAACGGCGCGCCGGATCGCCCAGCGTCTGGTCACCCAGATGCCAGTAGAGCATATTGCGCCGGTGCTGGAACAGGTCAAGGTTGAAATGGGACTGCGCCTGTCTGCACAGCAGGAGGCTGCGGTCTATGCTGCATTTAGGCATGGCTTGTCAGTGATTACGGGTTCTCCTGGTACTGGTAAAACAACAGTGCTGCGGACGATACTTGAGGTTTACCGGCGGCTGCACCCTGATGGCAAAATTGCTCTTATGGCGCCTACCGGTCGGGCAAGCCGCAGGATGTCGGAGAGTACCGGCTTTGAGGATGCCCGAACATTACACAGTGGTCTGGGACTGACCAGTGAAGAGGATGAGGGTAGCCGGAACAGAAAGTCAGAGCCACTGTCGGCCGATTTAATCATTGTGGATGAGTTTTCCATGGTGGATATGTGGCTTGCCGAGAAATTCTTTGAGCGCATGAAGGCAAATGCCAGAATCGTACTGGTAGGCGACCCAGATCAGCTTCCGAGCGTAGGAGCCGGAAATGTGTTTCGTGAGATCATCGAGACCCAAATCGTCCCGGTAACGGTGCTGGATCAGATTTTCCGTCAGTCGAAGGACAGTCTGATTGCCTATAACGCCAAATTTATCAACGAGGGCAATTCCGGCTGTGGGATACGACGGTATGATACATGGCCTGCAGATACTTTTGGATAGTCCGCTCAAGCAAAAAGATGATCCACCGGATAAGTCAGGAGCCAAATACATCTGGTTTTCGTCCTCGTCCAAAAATATGGGTGTCACATCCGGGAGCCCGGTACATTTTATCGGCAATCCATCTGCTCGGGTGGTCTATGTCATTGAGGGACTGCTGAAAGCAGACATCTCGCACTGCCTGACAAACCGGACTTTTGCGGCGATTGCCGGCGCAAACAACACAAGCCAGTTGGATACGCTGTTTGCACTGCTGGCACAGAATGGCACTGAGGAGATCATTGAGGCTCATGATATGGATAAGTACAGTAACCAAATGACCTCCAACGGGGCATCTAAGATCTATCTGATGGCCCGGAAAAATGGAATGGCATGTCGTCAGCTGACCTGGAATCCGAATTATAAAGGGTTTGATGATTGGCAGCTTGCCCTTCGGGAGAAAGAACAGAAGGAAAAGGAGGTGCAGAGAATGAATTTTAAGCAGCAATATCTGTGCGGTAAGTGTGATTTTACCTATATAGATGGCTGCGTCGAGCTTTGGCACACCAGAGCGGAGAAAGATTTGGACCTGACAGAGTATCTGGGGCTGACAAAGGAAGAGTATCAGATATTTCTTGCTCAAGGCAATCAGGCGCTGAAGGATATTCTGGACAGCCAGAGAGTTTTCCGGAGATTTTGCATTTACCAGCTTTGCCTGGGTGAGACACAGACGGTACCTTTCGCGTTCAAGCAACTGGATGCACTGCGTAAAGCTGGATATGAACAGCCGCCTGCTGCCGCCTATCAGACGGTATGGAGCGCAGAGGTCTGTTGCCCAAAGGGGCAGAATGACATGGAAGTGCTGGGGCGCCTGTTCCTGGACTTTAATGAGCATTTGCCGGAAGATTACAGAGGTCGTCCGTTGGCTCCATCTGATGTGGTGGAACTGGACTGCCAAGGCAAACGCACATACTTCTATGTGAATGACTGCCGGGATTTTGCGCCGGTACGCTTCTCCCCATTCTTGTGTAAAAGACTTCCGGAGCCTGCTCAAAAACAGGAATGAAGGGATAGGGGTCAGATGCGTATTGCAGAAAAGAAGAAAAGCCAGATTACAGCACTGTATGAGCAGTGCTCCAATCTTCCGGCAGATGTCAGAAGTTGTCTGGAGAATGGCTACTTTACCGTAACGGTACCTCCACCCTGGAATATGAGCAATCAAAAGACTGCGCAGGAGGTGCAGGACAAAATCAAGGAATGGTCAAGGCAGTATACTGGCGTGGTCTGCTACTGTTTTGACAGCTTCAGCACACTTTTATATGTGCTGTGAGCAACACACAATGGCATGGAAAGGGTCATAACGGCCTGCTCCATGCCTTTTTTGCGAAAGGAGATTTACAATGAGTGTTTTTTCGGAAATAGCAATGGAGCAGCAAAACAGTATGTTCGATTCGTCTGCAGCCTTTGAGGATGATGAAGCCTTTGAGCTGGAGGAGATGGAATCTTTGCCTGTGCCGCCTGTAGGTACAGACACTGTCCCAGTATCGGCGGCTTCGGTTTGTGCCGGTGAGACTGCTTTGGCTGATGCAGAGGAGGAACCTACGGATGAAGTAGCGCCTGCTGGGGAAGAGAAGTCTGCTGAGGAGGGGAATTCGGCACAACCGCCCGCCGCAGAAGATGAAGAAAAAAAGCGTGCGGAGCATGAGGCGGCTGAAGCCCAGCGCAAAGCGGAATTTGACGCCAAACAGCAGGCGAAGAAAGCCGCGGAGCAGGAGCAGATCGCCCGTCTGGAAGCGATGAGTGATGAAGAAGTAATCGCGGCCTCTACCCAGAGGGTGAGTACCGATGTGGAAAAACTGACACGGCGAAATATGAAGGAATGTGTGTCCGAGCATATCCAGATGCTCTGTATGGAAGATACGGCGTTTGCCCGTCTGACGATGCATCCGAAAAAGAACATGATCCGCTGTTTCCAGTACATCAACCGAAAGGCATGGGATTATGTGCAGGATGAACTAAAAGCAAGCGGAACCCGCCCTGGTCCCGGACAGCAGACATATGGCTGCGATGTGCCGGATGATATGTGCTATCAGTGGGCGGAAGATTATTTCCGTGACCCTGATGCCAAGGAAGACCATGAGGATGAGGAGAAGTTTGTTCCCAAGCCGTATGCTGGGAAGTCCTCTGCAAAGAGCAAACCCAAGAAGGTGACAGAGAAGAAAAAGACGGAACCCAAGGCGGCACCCAAGCAGGAGGAAAAAAAGCCTTCTCAGGATGGGCAGATGTCGCTGCTGGATTTTGGGATGGCAAAGGCAGGCTGAGCCGGCAAAGGAGGAAAAATGCAGAATGATTGCTTATAAGGGTTTTCGCCCCGGGCTGATATGCCGTGGCTATCAGTTTGTGATGGGGCTCAATACGACTGAAAAAGCAAATTGCAGGGAAAATGGATTTCACTGCGCGGAAGACCCGCTGGACTGCCTTAGTTATTATTCCAGCCTGGAGCATTCGGAATATTATATTGTCAACGCCGGCGGCGACATCGATGAAGATGAGCATGACTCCAAAATCGCCTGTACGGAGCTGACTGTGATTAAGCGGCTCACCAAAGAGGAGCTGTTTTTACATGGTTTGGCCTACATGGCAGATCATCCGCGCAGGGTGTGGAGCTCCCATGTGGCAGCCAACCGGGCAATGGCGAACTGCGGTTATGCGGTGGTACGGGGGAAAGACCCCGTTGCCACCGGCAGACTGGGAGACATCCTTGCTTTTGCGAAGGAAGCGCCGGATTCGGAAAGTATCGTACAGGTTGCTGTAGGACAAATTGATGGTGTCACATTACTGCCGGATGTGTGGTATGGCGTGGATTTGACAAGAAGGACGGTGAATTGAGATGAAAAAAAGAGCCCTGATGGCACTTCCCAAGCTGACAGCGACGGATGAGATGAAGCAGATCGCGGCGTCAGACTTGCCAAGAAAAGAAAAAATCGCCTACGGATATGTTCAGGAGGTTTGTGAGTATTATGTTTACCTGAGATGCATCACGCAGGATGGGATATTGAAGGTGGCTTTCTTTTTCCCAGAGCATCTTCGCATAGACGGGAATAGCCCAGCTTACGAAGTGTATCTGGATAAAGAAAAGCGGCAATTTATTACTTATAATAGCCTGAACCAGAAATGGTGTGAGGCCAAACTGGACAGATTGGACTGGAAGCGCCGATACTGGTATACCAAAGCCTACTGGGTCAGCGAGGAAGATGAGACATCTATACAGGCATATCTGAACATCAATAAAAAAGCGGTAGAGGCAATCCGGCAGTTTCAGCGGGATGTGCGTGATGAACAGCTCGAACAGCGGCACCGGCGGGAAACTGATCCATGGGATAAGGATATGGAACAGGTGCCGGAGCTTCCAAAGGACTGGAGCCGCTGGGTGGATAAGGTTGCCATTCGGCAAAATTACATTTACTACCACTATAAAAAGGGCGGCGCCAAAACAGGTTACTGTACCTACTGCGAAAAGGAAGTGCCGATCAAAGTACATCCCCATCACAATCAACAGGGCCGCTGTATTTGCTGCCGGCATCCGGTAGTATTCAAAGCCTATGGACGAGCGGGGTATATGCAGACAGAAAAACATTTTGCCTACCTAATCCAGCGATGCAAAGACGGCTTTGTAGTTCGTGAATTTCAGGCTGACCGGACATATGGGAAAGAAAGCCTTCCAAACTCCAAGCTTTATTGTCAGGAAATCCGGCGCACGATTTATGACCGGGAAAGAAAACCAAGAACCTACTATTGGGGTCTGTATAAACAGCGAAATATGCGCTGGATTTCCGGAAGCCCCTGTTCTTATAGTTGGTCTGGTTCGCATGATGGACGGGTTTATGGCAAAACACTGCCAACTTTGGAACAGCAGGAACTTCGATGCACAGGGCTCGTCAACTGGATTCGGAAGCAGAAAAGCGTTGATCCGGAAAAATATCTGGCTGTGCTCGAACGGATACCTCAAATGGAACAGATCAGCAAGGTGAACCTGCCGAAGCTTACCAAGGAATGTTTCAGTTCCTGCGGAACAGTCAGTGAACTAATCAAAAACCATAGTGCCGGGAGTCTGATTAAAGCTCTGGGCCTTGACAGCAGGAGGTTTCAGCGACTTCGGCTCCATAATGGAGGCTGTGATCTGCTGCGGTGGCTGCAATATGAAAAGGGCACCGACAGGGAAATCCCAGATAATGTCCTTTTGTGGATGTGTCAGCAGAACATTAGCCCCAGGGATGTCCAGTTCATTGCTGACCGCATGAGCATGGTGCAGGTCTATAACTATGTACGGCGTCAGATGCCATCCTTCCGGCGAAACAGCCATGAGGTACTGCGTACCTGGGAGGATTATCTTTCCATGGCAAAGAAATTGCACATGAATGTATATGATGAGATCGTATATCGCACCAGAAAACTGCGGCGGCGCCACGATGATCTGGTGCTCAAATGCCAGGAGAAGGATATTGAACTGCAGGCCGAGGAGATGGAGGAGAAATTCCCCCATGTTAATGCCATCTGTCAGGAAATCAAAGCGAAATATGAGTACGCCGATGCGGATTACATGGTAGTGGTGCCAGACGGTATTCTGGACATTATTACCGAGGGGCGTGCGCTCCATCACTGTGCAGGCAGCAGTGACCGCTACTGGGACCGGATTGAGCGGCGAGAAAGCTTTGTGATGTTTCTGCGTAAAACGGCTGATCCTTTCCATGCCTATTACACGCTGGAAGTGGAGCCAGATGGAACAGTGCGGCAGAAACGGACGGAATATGACCGGCAGAAGAAGGACATTGAGCAGGCGACCGAGTTTCTGCAGAAGTGGCAGCGGGTGATTACTGCCAGGCTGACAGAAAGCGACAAGGCGCTGGCTGCGGAAAGCAGGATTCTTCGTGAGAAGGAGTTTATCCAGTTGAAGAAGGATCGGGTCATCATTCATACCGGCCATTTGGCAGGAAAACTTTTGGTGGATGTGCTGATGGCAGATCTGATGGAGAACACGGATAGCATCCAGTCTCCGGTATTGGCTGCTGCAGCGTGACAAAATGAGAATGGCCGGGCGTCCTTGAGGGCGTCCGGTCATTGATGAAGAAGGAAGGAGCAGAGCATGAAACAAATTGGAAATCTGGCAGTGGTTTGCGCCAGGCGACAGGATGTGCTGCTGCAGGTTGGCAGTGAAAAGGTATGTGTCCATGTGGGAGCCGGGCCAGAGCGGAATACGCTTCACGCAGCGTGGAATGATGATGACGCCATTCAGCGTATTGTCCATGAATTGAATTTTGGCAGATATGCAGCCGGCAGAAATGGGCTGCATACCGCACAGCAGGATTGCCCTGTGGGGCGGGGAAAGGAGAAAATCGCATGA
>OCAQ01000661.1_pt1 | contig 17381 bp, 16 predicted proteins | sample 1538291 | NCBI WGS metagenome assembly OCAQ01 (sample SAMEA2580277, study PRJEB22360) | human gut metagenome | biome: human gut; feature: human-associated habitat; material: faeces | place: Denmark | collected 2008/2010 | reverse complement strand
ATACCAGTACGTTCCAAATACTTCTGAATGGCTTGAAAAACTCAAAATCTGTTGTGGGCAACCACGTGTGGGTTCAAGTCCCACTGCCGGCATTAAAAAGTAAGCGGAGCCTTTGTTTGTGAAGGTTTTCGCTTTTTTTTATTTGCCGTATTGAACAGTTCAGATAATTCTAAAATCTTTATGAAATTTATCTCGCTTTTCTTGAAAAAGAGATGAATAAGTGATATGGTACATCATAACAAAACGAAATGGAGGAAAAGCCAATGAACCTTGATAATAAAAAGCCTGGCAGAAAACCGCTTTATGTATATTATATCATTGCGGCAGTTATTATCATTCTTCTGAATGTGCTGTTACTTCCTGCAATTGAGGGACGAAAGGTACAGACGACTGATTACAGTACTTTCCTGACAGGAGTAGAGAAGGATTACGTTAAGACAGTAGAAATTCAGGATGATTATATTTATTATGTAGCAGAGAGTGACGGACAGGAGGGTTATTTCAGAACTGTCAAGATGAATGATCCTGACCTTGTAGACCGTTTGCATGATGCAAATGTCAAGTTCGGTGCAGCAGCACCACAGCAGACATCTATCTGGATCAGTCTGATCGCAGGATATGTACTGCCGATTGCCATCTTTATCCTTCTTGGAAGGTGGCTCAGCAAGAAGATGATGAGTTCCATGGGCGGAGGTCCCGGTGGGGCAATGTCATTTGGAAAGAGTAATGCGAAAGTATATGTGAAATCATCTACGGGAATCAAATTCTCAGATGTAGCGGGAGAGGACGAAGCCAAGGATCTTCTGACAGAAATTGTAGATTATCTTCATAACCCGCAGAAATACAGAGAAATCGGTGCATCTATGCCGAAAGGAGCCCTTCTTGTAGGCCCTCCGGGTACAGGTAAAACACTTCTTGCAAAAGCGGTAGCCGGTGAAGCGGAAGTTCCGTTCTTCTCCATTTCCGGTTCTGAATTCGTGGAAATGTTTGTTGGTATGGGCGCTGCCAAGGTGCGTGATCTTTTCAAACAGGCGAATGAGAAAGCTCCATGTATTGTATTTATCGATGAGATCGACACAATTGGCAAGAAACGTGATGGTGCCGGATTTACAGGCGGTAATGATGAGCGCGAGCAGACTCTGAACCAGCTGCTTACAGAGATGGATGGTTTTGACGGCTCCAAAGGTGTTGTGATCCTTGCGGCAACCAACAGACCGGATTCCCTTGATCCCGCACTTCTTCGTCCCGGACGTTTTGACAGACGTATTCCTGTTGAACTTCCGGATTTAAAAGGACGTGAGGAAATCCTTAAAGTCCATGCAAAGAAGATTAAGATCGCAGATTCCGTACGTTTTGATGAGATTGCGAAAGCTGCAGCCGGAGCTTCCGGTGCAGAACTTGCAAATATTGTCAATGAAGCAGCACTTCGTGCAGTACGTGACGGCAGAAAATTTGCCACCCAGGCAGATTTTGAGGAGAGTATCGAGGTAGTTATCGCAGGATATCAGAAGAAGAACAGAGTTCTTTCCAATAAAGAAAAACTGATAGTTGCTTATCATGAAATCGGACATGCGCTGGTTGCAGCAAAGCAGACCGAATCTGCACCGGTCCACAAGATCACTATTATTCCTCGTACATCAGGAGCACTCGGATATACCATGCAGGTGGATGACGGAGATCATTATCTGATGACAAAGGAAGAACTTGCAAATAAGATAGCGACCTTTACAGGCGGTCGTGCCGCTGAGGAACTGATCTTCCACTCTATTACAACCGGAGCATCCAATGATATCGAACAGGCGACTAAGCTTGCAAGAGCAATGATCTCTAGATATGGTATGAGTGAAGACTTCGATATGGTTGCCATGGAGAATGTGACAAATCAGTATCTGGGCGGAGACTCCAGCTTAAGCTGTTCTTTTGAGACACAGACTCTTCTGGATAAGAAGGTTGTGGAGCTTGTCAGGATGGAACACCAGAAAGCACTGAAAATCCTTCAGGACAATATCGGAAAGCTCCATGAACTTGCAAAATATCTGTATGAGCATGAGACAATTACAGGTGAGGAATTTATGAAGATCCTGAATGCACCTGTACAGGTTCCCACTGTAGTGGCAGAATCTGAAAGTAATACAAAGTCTGAGAACAATGCAGAATCCGAAAACAGTACAGAAGCTGATGCAGATACATCTTCCGGGAAAGTGAATCTGCAGAAGTGATATTTTCTCAAGATATACAAGCCAAAAGTCCATTGCCACAGGCAATCCGGAAATTTGGTTATGTCACTGAAAACTGAGTGAACAGCAATGAAAGCAGCAGAGGCGATTTGAGCTTCTGCTGCTTTTCCTTGCCAATTAACTCCGGTTCGGTTATAATTCGTAATAGTGAACGCAGCATCCGGGATGTTTTTTGGAAGAAAGAAGGGAATGAAGATGGATTGCCGAACTGCAGAAGGAATGGTGAGTAGTTATATTAAACATGATCTTCCACTAAATGAACTGGAAGAGTTTCTCGATCATGTACAGAATTGTTCTTCCTGTTATGATGAACTGGAAACATATTTTATTGTACATGAGGTAACACAGCAGCTTGATGATGACAGCAGCGATTCGGTTCTGGATTTCAAAAAACTGCTGGAACAGGATATCCGGAAATCCAGAAGATATATCCGCAAGAAGAAAGCCAGTTGGCTGATGTTTGGAGTAAGTATATGCCTTCTGATCGCTACGATTGCGGCAATATTGATTTTTGTAATGATGGAGACAAATTACATTCTATAAAGACACTGGAGGATTTTATGAGCGAAAAAATATTACTGATTGACGGACACAGTATTCTGAACAGAGCTTTTTATGGTCTGCCGGATCTTACAAATTCAGAAGGAAAACACACAGGGGCAGTATATGGTTTTCTGAATATCCTTCTTCGGACAATCGAGGAAGAGAAGCCTCAGTATCTGACAGTGGCATTTGACCTGAAGGCACCGACTTTCCGCCATAAGATGTTTGAAGCATACAAGGGAACACGTAAACCCATGCCTGAAGAACTGAGAGAGCAGGTACCGCTGATTAAAGAAATGCTTACTGCAATGGGTGTGAATGTTGTGACAAAAGAAGGCTACGAAGCGGATGATATTCTGGGAACTCTGGCCAGGAAAAGCGAAGCGGCAGGAATGGATGCGACAATCCTTTCCGGTGACAGAGATCTGCTTCAGCTTGCGACAGATAAGGTTATGATCCGTTTGCCAAAGACTGTAAGGGGCAAGACCACCATAGAGGATTATCATGCACAGCAGGTGATCGAGAAATATCAGGTGACACCTCCCCAGATCATTGAGTTAAAGGCGCTGATGGGTGACAGTGCTGACAATATTCCGGGAATCCCGGGAGTAGGTGAGAAGACTGCCACAAAGATTATTGTGGAGTATGGAAGTATTGAGAATGCTCATGAACATCTGGAAGAGCTGAAGCCAAACAGAGCCAGGGAATCAATGAGAGAACATTATGATATGGCGCAGATGAGCAAGGCTCTGGCTACGATCTGTACGGACAGTCCCATAGAGTTTTCGTATGAAAAGGCAAAACTGGGAAATCTTTATACAAAAGAAGCTTTCCTTCTCTGCAGACAGCTGGAATTTAAGAATCTGCTTAACCGTTTTGACTCTGCGGCAGTACAGGAAGATACGCTGGAACAGGAGTTTTTCACATGTGCAGACCTGGCAGGCTGTGAAGCGCTGTTTGCGAAAGCGGAAGCAGGAAAGACAGCGGGTGTTTCTCTGGTTACAGAGAATGGCAGGGTATTTGGTGCAGGACTTGCGCTGAATGAAGAGGAAATTTATTATATTCCTGTAGAAGGGATGATCACAGAAGGTTATCTCTGCGGAAAATTGGAAGGGCTCCTTCATAAAGTATCTGAATCCAACACAGAGAACATTATGAAATCTAATACAGATGATGTGAAGAAGGATCCGGAAAATGAGATATCTGATGTCAATACAGACGGTACTCTGAAATATGATAAAAAATGTGTATGTGCATTGGATGTAAAGGCATTACTCAAGCATATAAAATCTGATGATCCGATGGCTGTATTTGATGCAGGTGTGGCTGCATATCTGCTGAATCCTCTGAAATCCTCCTATACTTATGATGATATGGCAAAGGAATATCTGAATGGTCGTATCCTGCCTGCAAGAGAGGAACTTCTTGGAAAGAAAACAGTGGAAAAAGCATGGGAGGAGAGTGCAGAGGGGCTTACAGCATGGGCCTGCTACATGGCCTATACAGCACTTGCCTGCCGGAAACCCATGTGTGAAGCACTGCGTGATACAGGTATGTGGAATGTATATACACAGATTGAGCTTCCGCTGATCTTTACTCTTGATTCCATGGAAAAATGGGGAATCAGCGTGAAGAGTGAAGAACTGAAAAGCTACGGTGAGAAACTAAGTGTACGTATTGGAGAACTGGAGAAGCAGATCTGGCAGCAGGCAGGGGAAGAGTTTAATATCAATTCTCCGAAACAGATGGGAGTGATCCTGTTTGAAAAGCTTGGCCTTAAGGGTGGAAAGAAAACAAAGACAGGTTATTCCACAGCGGCAGATATTCTGGAAAAGCTTGCACCGGAGTATCCCATTGTAAAGGATATTCTGGAGTACCGTCAGCTTGCGAAACTGAAATCTACTTATGCAGACGGGCTTGTTGGTGAGATCGCAGAGGACGGCAGGATTCATTCTACTTTTAACCAGACAATTACAGCAACAGGAAGGATCAGCAGCACAGAGCCGAATCTTCAGAATATCCCTGTAAGAATGGAGCTTGGAAGACTGATCCGTAAGGTATTTGTTCCGGAAGAGGGATATGTATTTCTGGATGCGGACTATTCCCAGATCGAGCTTCGCGTTCTGGCGCATATGTCAGGGGATGAGAAACTGATCCAGGCATATAAAGAAGCCCAGGATATCCACAGACATACAGCATCAGAGGTATTCCATGTGCCCTTTGATGAGGTGACAGATCTGCAGAGGAGAAATGCCAAGGCAGTAAATTTTGGAATCGTTTATGGGATCAGTTCCTTTGGGCTCAGCCAGGATTTAAGTATCACACGAAAAGAAGCAGCAGAATATATTGAAAGATATTTTGAAACTTATCCAAAGATCAAAGGATTTCTTGACGGACTGGTGGAAGAGGGAAAAGAAAAAGGATATGTGACTACCATGTTTGGCAGACGCAGGCCGATCCCGGAACTGAAATCCGGTAATTTTATGCAGAGGTCTTTTGGGGAGCGAGTAGCCATGAATTCTCCAATACAGGGAACTGCGGCGGATATCATTAAAATTGCAATGAACCGTGTGTACAGACGATTAAAGGATGAGAATCTTAAATCCCGTCTTGTACTTCAGGTACACGATGAACTTCTGATAGAGACCTGTAAAGAGGAAATCCCGCAGGTTTCTGCTATTCTTGAAGAAGAGATGAAAGGTGCCGCAAAGCTTTCTGTAGAACTGGAAGTCGATATGCATCAGGGTAATAACTGGTATGAGGCGAAGTGATGATGATAACAATAGGAATTACCGGCGGAGTGGGTGCCGGAAAAAGTACAGTGCTTGATTTTCTTGAAGAAAAGTATCAGGCATATGTGATGAAAGCAGATGAGATCGGGCATCTGGTGATGGAGCCGGGGCAGTCCTGTTATGAACCGGTGATTGCACTATTTGGAAGACAAATCATAAAAAATGATAAAACTATTGACCGCAGACAGGTTTCGGATGTAGTATTTTCACATCCAGAGCTTCTGGAGAAATTAAACCAGATCATCCATCCGGCTGTGAAACAGTACATCAGAGAGCAGTTAGCTGTAAAGAAACAGCAGGGACAGAAGATATGTGTGGTGGAAGCTGCACTCCTTCTGGAAGATCATTATCAGGAGTTTTGCGATACGATATGGTATATTCATACGGATGAAGAGATCCGTATCAGGAGACTGATGGAGAACCGCGGTTATACAAGAGAGAAATCAGTCAGTATCATTGCCAGTCAGGCACCGGAGACTTTTTTTCGGGAAAATGCAGACTATGTTGTGGTAAATAACGGAGATTTTGCACAGACCAGACGGCAGATTGAGGAAGGAATCAGAAAATATGAGACTTTGTAGCATTGCCAGCGGAAGCAGCGGAAACTGTATTTATGTGGGCTCAGATAATACCCATCTTCTGGTGGATGTAGGCATCAGCGGAAAAAGAGTAGAACAGGGATTGAATTCTCTGGAATTGACAGGAAAAGATATTGATGGTATCTTGATTACACATGAACATTCGGATCATATCAAAGGTCTGGGCGTGATCGCAAGGAAACATCAGATACCGGTTTATGCGACAGAAGGAACTGTGGAAGCTTTATCTCACATGAATCTTGGAAAAATGCCGGAAGGGATTTTTCGTGAGATACACGAAGATGAGCCTTTTGAGATTAATGATCTGACAGTGAATCCTTTTACGATCCCTCATGATGCTGCACAGCCCGTAGGATACCGGGTAGAGTGTGGAGAGCATTCTGTGGGGATTGCTACAGACCTTGGAAAATATAATGAGTACATAGTCGGTAATCTGCAGAATCTGGATGCGCTTCTTCTGGAAGCAAATCATGACATCCGTATGCTGCAGGTTGGAAAATATCCCTATTATCTGAAACAGAGAATCCTTGGAGACAGGGGACATCTTTCCAATGAGAATGCAGGCAGGCTTTTATGCAGGCTGCTGCATGACAATATGAAAGGGATTTTCCTTGGACATCTGAGCAGGGAAAATAACTATGAGGAACTGGCATATGAAACCGTCTGTTCAGAAGTAACCTTAGGTGACAACCCTTATAAGTCGCGTGATTTCAGAATTCAGGTGGCACAGAGGGATTGCATATCAGAAGTAATTACAGTGTAGAAAGGACAAAGAACTTATGAAAAAGACAATCATCACAGTAGTAGGAAACGATACCGTAGGAATTATTGCAAAGGTTTGTACTTATCTTGCAGACAATAATGTAAACATTCTTGATATCTCCCAGACCATCGTACAGGGATATTTCAACATGATGATGGTAACAGATGCCAGCAAATGTGAGAAAGACAACGGAGTTCTTGCCAAAGAACTGGAAGCCCTTGGAGATAAGATCGGTGTAGTGATCCGCTGCCAGCATGAAGATATCTTCAATGTAATGCACAGAATCTGAGAAAATCTAAGCAGGTAAGCCACTGAGGGACTTTCCTGTATCAGATTGCCTGAAAAATGCTGAGAGAACATACAAGGGAGAAAAACAAAATGATCAATATTTTTGAAGTAAATGAAACGAATAAAATGATCGAGCAGGAGAATCTGGATGTGCGTACCATTACTATGGGTATCAGCCTTCTGGACTGTATTGACAGTGATCTTGCTGTTTTAAATGAGAAAATCTATAAAAAGATCACAACCTGTGCAAAGGATCTGGTATCTACAGGTGAGGCTATTTCCGGTGAATATGGAATTCCGATCGTAAATAAAAGAATTTCCGTAACTCCGATTGCATTGATTGGCGGAGCTGCATGTAAGACAAAGGAAGATTTTGTAACTATTGCAGAAACTCTGGATAAGGCTGCCAAGGTGGTAGGCGTAAACTTTATCGGCGGTTATTCTGCACTGGTAAGCAAGGGAATGACTCCTGCTGAGAGACTTCTGATCGAATCTATCCCACAGGCTATGGCGAAGACAGAGCGTGTCTGCAGTTCTGTAAATGTTGGATCTACACGTACAGGTATCAATATGGATGCTGTTAAGCTGATGGGTGAGATCGTTCTGGAAACAGCGAAAGCTACCAAAGATCAGGATTCCCTGGGATGTGCGAAGCTGGTTGTATTCTGTAATGCACCGGATGATAACCCGTTTATGGCAGGTGCTTTCCATGGTGTGACAGAAGCAGACACTATCATTAACGTTGGTGTCAGCGGACCTGGCGTTGTTAAGACTGCGCTGGAACAGGTAAGAGGTAAGGATTTTGAAACTCTTTGTGAGATGATCAAGCGTACTGCCTTCAAGGTAACACGTGTTGGTCAGCTGGTAGCACAGGAAGCTTCCAGACGTCTTGGTGTTAAGTTTGGTATCGTGGATCTGTCTCTGGCTCCTACTCCTGCAATTGGTGACAGTGTTGCTGAGATCCTTGAGGAGATTGGTCTGGAGCATGCAGGTGCACCGGGCACAACAGCAGCGCTTGCTCTGTTAAATGACCAGGTTAAGAAGGGTGGAGTTATGGCTTCTACAGCAGTTGGTGGTTTGAGTGGTGCATTTATTCCGGTCAGCGAGGATCAGGGTATGATCGATGCGGTGAATGCAGGGGCACTGACTCTTGAGAAGCTGGAAGCTATGACTTGTGTATGTTCTGTAGGTCTTGATATGATTGCAATTCCCGGAGATACGAAGGCTTCTACGATTGCGGGTATTATTGCGGATGAGTCTGCAATTGGTATGGTGAACCAGAAGACTACGGCGGTTCGTCTGATCCCGGTAATTGGTAAGGGGGTTGGCGAAGTGGTTGAGTTCGGTGGACTGCTTGGTTATGCACCGATCATGCCGGTGAACCAGTTCTCCTGTGATGCGTTTGTGCAGCGTGGCGGAAGGATTCCGGCACCGATCCATAGCTTTAAAAACTGATAAAAAAGGCCAGAAACTTCGGAAAAGGGGAGTTTCTGGCTCTTTTTATGTTCAAGAGGGACGCGGAGCGGAAAATATTTTGTCTGGGGTGCGGTTTCGGAGCCTAAGATATTCTAAGTTTCCATAAATCTGCTAAAAGCATGAGCCGTCTTGTCAAACTCGCTCCGTTGCAAACTTCGCTCAGACAGTGATGCAGCCAGCTCATAACGCAGATTTCTGAAAACTAAGAATATCTAAGACTCCTGCAAATGCATCCCAGACAAAATATTTTCCGCCCCGCTGGTATCTGGTTTTAACTATAGCAATTAAAGAGATTCCAGAATATTGAGGAGTCGGGTGTTGTCTTCGGGGTGCATGATGCAGAAGCGGATGTATTCGCCGTCCAGGCATTCGAAGGAGGAGCAGTCACGGATCATGAGACCCTGACGGATGCAGGCGTCGAAGACGTCCCGGGAGGTCAGGCCGGGCTTCTGGATTTTCAGGAGGAGGAAGTTGGCGTAGGCCGGGTAGGTTTTGTAAGTGGGGATATTCTCCAGTGCTTTGAGCAGGTGGGTGCGTTCTGAGAGAATGAGGTCCCGGGTCTGGCGGATGTAGGTTTTGTCCTGGAGCATCAGCTCGCCGGCCAGAGCTCCCAGACTGTTGAGAGACCATGGTACCTGTTTTTCTTTCATTTTTTTGAGAAATTCCAGGTTCCCGGTGATTCCGTAGCCAAGACGCATACCTGGGGCTGCGTAGAATTTTGATACGCCGCGCAGAATCATAAGGTTCGTGAATTCTCTGGTAAGGCTGACAGCAGTGATCTCATTGATATCCGGGGCAAATTCTACATAAGTTTCGTCGATCATCACGAAAATGTTCCGCTCATTGCAGAAGGAAACGATTCTGCGCAGGTCATTTATGCTAATTGCAGATGAGGTAGGATTATTTGGGTTGCAGAGGATGAGAAAATCGTATTTTCCATCCAGAGTCCGGCAAAAGTCATCTACATCGAGAACAAAGTTATCCTCTTCGCGCAGGTGGTAGTATTCCTGAGTGCTTCCGGAGAAGGAGAGTTCCCTGGAGTATTCTGAATAGGTCGGACCCAGGATAAGGGTATGCTTTGGATTTCGTTCCTGTATCAGCAGTGCGATCAGTTCGCTGGAACCATTTCCGGGAAGGATGAATTCAGCAGGAATATTACAATATTCTGAAATTGTGCTGCGAAGTGAAGTGTAATCTCTGTCTGGATAAGAAGACAGGATATCCAGTCGTCCTGCAAGCTGTTCCTTTACATGCTCGGAAAGCCCCAGCGGATTTACATTAGCCCCAAACTTCACAATTTCCTCAGATTTAAGCTGATAGACCTCACATATTTTCTCAATATCACTCCCATGAAAAACCATTTTTGCTGTTGACATATAATATCCCTCATTTCTATATAAATAATCTATTTAAACTTAAAATTACCACATAGCAGATCGCAGATCTTTTCTGAACATTATTTTAACACTTATCACATAGTTCTGTAAACATCACTGTTTACACATTGCTATCCATTACTATCCTGAAATATACAGGTCCCAATATCATTGCAGCAGGCATTTAACAGAAGGCAAGTCCCCGCCCACTGCTTATTGCTTTTCGCAACCACCGCAGGGGATTTACTTGATTCGATTAAATAAGTCTCCTGCGGTGGTGCAGAAAGCAAGCAATTCAGCATGCTGTCGAAAATGGAATATATGTCAATTTGCCAGTACACAGCGAAGGAATGGGAAGGGATTTCGGGCGCATTTGAGGGTTCATAGTAATTCTTGGTATTTGGGAAGTTGCGTTATTCAAAAAAATCTCACTGTCTGAGCGAAGCGAGTTTGAGATTTTTTTGAATGTTTTTAGCAACTTCCCAAATGCCTTAGAATTACATGGTTCCGAAACTAAGCCCGAAATCCCTTCCCATTCCTTCGCGTCCCTTTTGGGAAAAAATAAAAAATAAACCTCTTGACATATCTGCATTAGCGTGGTAAAGTAAACACATCAAAACCGATGAGAAAGAAGAGTAAACAACCAAGAATCATTCCAGAGAACGGCAATTGGTGGGAAGCCGTATGAAACTGATTGTTGAATGGCCTTTCGAGGGCGGTCCGAAATCTTGATAAGCGTGAGAGTAGGCACCGACGGGAACCGAACCCGTTATAAATCAGGAGTGTATGTTTGTACATGAGAAAGTGGACGATTCGTCAATTTGAGTGGTACCGCGATAATAAGATTCTTATTACCGTCTCAAGCAACAGATAGCTTGTGGCGGATTTTTTTATATATAAAGAGAATCTGTTATATGGCACCCCCTGTAATGCAGGAAAATCTGCTGATGGCAGGTGGGTATCACAGCAGTTGGCACATCCGGGAAAAAGAGGAATCCGGGGAGTTCTTTCTCACAGACAGTAACAAGGGATTGGCAAACATCCCTGAGACTATGGCAGTTAAAAAACCATGAACTGCTAAATAAGATGTAGAGAGAGGAAAAAAGACTATGAAAAAAAGAGTATTAGCAATCGCAGCAACAGCAATGGCAACTATGATGATGGCATCACCGGTTATGGCACAGGATTTCAAGATCGGTATCTGCAATTATGTAGATGACGCTTCCTTGAATCAGATCGTAGACAACATCCAGTCCCGTCTGGAAGAAATCGGCAAGGAAAAAGACGTAAATTTTGATGTGTCCTATGATAACTGTAATGCAGATGCCAATGTTATGGAACAGATCATTTCTGATTTTCAGGCTGATAATGTAGATTTGATGGTAGGTATTGCAACACCTGTAGCAATGCGTATGCAGTCCGCAACAGAAGGAACCGATACACCGGTTGTATTTTCCGCAGTGTCTGATCCTGTAGGAAGCGGTCTTGTAGAGGATCTGGATGCACCTGGAGCCAACATTACAGGTACAAGCGATTATCTGGATACAGCATCCATCATGAAACTGATCCAGGCAGTGAACCCGGATGTAAAGAAAATCGGACTTTTATACGATATCGGACAGGATTCTTCTACAACAGCCATCCAGGAAGCCAAGGATTATCTGGATAAAGAAGGCATCGAATATGTAGAGCGTACAGGTACCACAACAGATGAGGTACAGCTTGCAGCAGATGCACTGGTGGCAGATGGCGTAGATGCAGTATTCACACCAACTGACAACACAATTATGACAGCAGAGCTTTCTATCTATGAGAAATTCATTGATGCAGGTATCCCACAGTATACAGGAGCTGACTCCTTTGCACTAAACGGTGCATTTGTCGGATATGGTGTTGATTATGCAAACCTTGGACAGAAGACAGCAGATATGATCGCTGACATCCTTATGAATGATGCAGATCCTGCAACAACACCTGTTGAAACTTTTGATAATGGTACTGCAACAGTAAACACAGAAACCTGCGAGGGACTTGGACTTGATCTTGAAACTGTTAAAAAAGATTTCGAGCCGTTATGCACACAGGTAAATGAGATCGTTACAGCAGAGAGCTTTGATGATGTAGAGAAATAATAAGGATATTCGGACAGCATTTTGAATAAATTCAGAATAAGTTCTGGGTTTATGGAATCCATTGTGCCGATTGAAAAGACTGATATATTTTCTGGATTAAAATGAACAGCAGCAGGTATTTTCTGTTGCTGTTCATTGAATGTAATAAAATAAATACAAACTGGAGGAAATCATCGTGACTATTGCGACTATACTCTCTCTTGGAGAGACCGCACTGAAACTTGGCCTGATCTGTTCACTGACAGTTCTTGCCCTGTTTCTCAGTTATTCCATGCTGAATGTCTGTGACCTTTCCACTGATGGCTGTTTCACACTGGGAGCAGCAGTGGGAGCAGCAGTGGCAGTCAGCGGACATCCTTTTTTATCAATTTTTGCAGCTATGGCTGCAGGTATATGCTCGGGCTTTGTGACAGCCATACTTCAGACAAAGCTGGGTGTTGACAGTCTTCTTGCAGGAATTATCGTTAATACGGCTCTTTATTCTGTGAATATTGCAGTGATGGGAGGTTCCTCCCTGATCAATATGAACAGAACAGAGACGGTATTTTCCATGATGAAAGAAACATTGAAAAGTACACCGCTGAAAGGAAGAGGAGATATTGTAGTTGCTTTCATTGCAGTAGCCATTGTGATTGTCTTCCTTGTATTTTTCTTAAGGACAAGACTTGGTCTGGCAATCAGGGCAACAGGAAATAATGCAGATATGGTAAAATCCTCATCTATTAATCCGGTATTTACTACGATTGTAGGTCTCTGTGTTGCCAACTCCTTCACAGCACTTTCCGGATGTCTTCTGTCTCAGTCACAGAAATCTGTAGATATCAATATCGGACAGGGAATGGTTACCATCGCGCTGGCTTCCCTGCTGATTGGTGGTACGATTCTTGGCAGAGGTGGAATTTTCGTGAGAGCTGTTGGCATGGTACTTGGATCTTTTATTTTCCGTCTGGTATATACCGTCGCACTGAGATTCAATATGCCGGCATTTATGCTGAAACTGGTATCTTCTGTGATCGTTGTGCTGGCTATTTCAGGTCCATATCTGAAAAAACAGTGGCCGCAGATTAAGAGAAGAATGACTCACAGGAAGGGAGTACAGTGATTTATGCTGAAGATTGAACATATTTCCAAGACTTTTAATCCGGGTACGGTAAACGAGAAACAGGCCATCAGAGATCTGTCCCTGAATCTGGAGAAGGGCGATTTTGCAACGATCATCGGTTCCAATGGAGCTGGTAAATCCACTCTGTTTAATGCGATCTGTGGAGATTTTCTTACAGATTCCGGTGTGATCATGCTGGATGGACAGGATATTACTTTTATGCCCCAGCATGTACGTGCAAAGACCATCGGCCGCCTGTATCAGGATCCTATGAGAGGAACTGCACCCGGAATGACCATAGAAGAGAATCTGGCGCTTGCAGCAGGGAAAGGCGGATGGCTTTCCCATGTGTCCAGACAGGAGAAAGAACGATTCCATGAAGAACTGAAGCTTCTGGATATCGGACTTGAGAAGCGTATGACTCAGCCGGTAGGACTTCTTTCCGGCGGACAGAGACAGGCGCTGACACTTCTCATGGCAACCATGAATCCGCCCAAGCTTCTGCTTCTGGATGAGCATACAGCAGCCCTTGACCCGGGCACAGCAGAGAAGGTGCTGAATCTTACGAAACGAATTGTAGAGGAACATCAGCTTACCTGTCTGATGATTACCCACAATATGCAGTCAGCACTGGATCTGGGAAATCGTATTCTGATGATGGATTCCGGAGATGTTGTGCTGGATATCCATGAAGAAGAAAAGAAAGGCCTGACAGTGGAAGGACTTCTGGAGAAGTTTAAGACAGGTGCCGGTAAGATGCTGGATAATGACCGTATTCTTCTTTCCGGAGAAAAGTAATTATAAAAATAATATGTAATTGTAAATGAAAGAACCATTATATACAGAAGCTATAGTTGTTGCCTGAAGCATACAGCCATGTTTTCTGATATAATGGTTCTTTTTGTCTGGTAGCGACTCTATTGCTTGCTGTAATTTGCAGAAGGTTCCTGCTCTGGTTTGAGTGTGATAAGTTTGCTCCCAACCGCTGCTGCGATGAATATCCAGATAAACATTTTAACCGGGAAGCAGAGGAAGAGAAGCATAGTTACTGCCAGTGGCTTTTTCATAATTCCACCCAGAAGTGATGCAGTAACGATTGCAGCTCCAAATACCACATGTCCCCCGTCTGGCCCGCAGGTCAACATTGCCACGCCGTATCCCATACATACTCCGGCAAAGATGACAGGGAAGAAATGCCCTCCCTTTAAACCGAACTGAATACACAGATTTGTCAGCAGGAGCTTAAAAAACGCAATGCCAATAAGTGCCAGCGGCAGATAAGAGGTATAGGTTTTCATAAGTGTTCCCATCTGTTCTTCTCCGGAAAACATAAGTGCAGGTAAGAATGAACCTGCGATTCCAAGGCATAAACCTGCAAAAATCTCTCGGACAACTGCCGGGAATCTGCTGGAAATACTTCCCGTCAGCTTGTGTGTTGCCTGATAGAAGTATGCCAGGATAAGACCGCACAAAATATACAGAATCATAAGCAGATAGTCTTCTCTCTGGAGTTCCACCATATCAAAGGATGGAAATCCGGAAAGCCCTGCACCAAAAAGTGCAGATAAACCTGCATAAATACCAGTGCCTGCAGCCAGCGCGATTCCGTAAATAAATAATTTGGAACCCTTTTTTAAGGCTGCAAGATCTTCCTCGGAGTTTTCTTCTACTTCGAAAATGCCGAACAGAGGTGCATGAAACAGCACACTCATGGAGACTGCGGCACCAATCTGCGAATAATTTCTGGTATTCTGTTTGGCAAACTTAAGGTTGTCTCCGGCCCAGTAGCATAAACCTACGATAATACCGGTAAGTCCGGCTTCGGGACCTACACTGCTTCCTATGAGTAATGGCAGCAGTGCGGCCACCATCATTACAAGCATGTTTTTGTATTCGTATCTTTTTTCTACTCTGACTTTTTCCATAACGGTTTCCAGATCTTCGGGATAGTCTCCGAATATTTTTCGGAAAATACCGATAATTGCCGCACCGGCTACACAGATAAGAATCGTATAATATGGAAAAGAAGTTTTTCCGGGAAGCCATTTCCACAGAAATTCAGTTCCCACTGCCATTATTTTCAGCAGGATCCATACCAGTGCACCGGCAACAGCACCAATGAGTGCACAGAACAGCCACAATTCAAGCTGATTTTTTAAAGATACGTTTTTGGGGCTTTTTGTGTTATCCATACAGTCATAACCTTTTTGTTAGTTTTCGGTCTTTCCGAAATTGATTCCAAGTACGATCATATTGATACCCTGCATCAAAACAGAAAAAGCGATCATATATCCTGCAGAGATCATGGTAAGTACAGGATGGGTAAATGAAATGATGCTGACAATTACGGATAAAACACCGCACACAATACTCAGGATACCTTTTCCTTTAGATGTTTTATATACCTTTGTGCCGCCGGCAATCTGGAAAATACCGTAGATCAGAATGATTGCACCGACCATATAAGCTGCCATTACGTCTGTGATGAACCGCTGAATGCCGCTGAATAATAAGATAATACCTGCAAGTCCTTCCAGAACACCGAGAATACATGCTCCGATTTCTTTCTTTTCTTTGGATAAAGAAAGGATTACAAGTTCAATACCATTTACAAACAGAAGGATTCCCAAGATCCATCCGATGGCAAGAAAAGTTCTCATTGGTCTTACAAGAGTGTAGACTCCTAATAACAATGTTAAAACTCCGGTGATCAAAGTGAGGTATTTTAGTGCTTTATTATCTTTCATACTGTTAAGCTCCTTTCATATTGCAAGTGAAACCGTTTTATACTATACTTCAATTAATTTCAGGCAGTATATTATTTCATTGGAGGACAAGTGCATGAAAAGAATTAAAGTATTAGGCAGTGTGTTAAAACGGACTCGCGCAGATAAAATTATCATTGGTTTTATTGTGTTTATTTTTGCTATCGCAGCAGTGATCCAGCTGGTTGAACCGGACATTAACCGATACGGAGATGCACTGTGGTATTGCTATGCGGTGATCTCCACTGCCGGATTTGGCGATGTAGTTGCGGTTACTTTCATTGGAAAAATGTGTTCCGTTCTTCTGACAATCTATTCCCTTTTTGTAGTTGCCATTGCCACCGGGGTAGTGGTTAATTTCTACACCCAGATGGTGGAAATGCAGCGAAAAGAGACACTTGCCATGTTTATGGATCAGCTGGAAAGACTTCCTGAGCTTTCCAGAGAAGAACTGGAGAATATTTCCAGAAAAGTGCGCCAGTTTCGGTAATTGTGGATCTTACTGATCTCTGGAAGAATGTTCTTCTTCCTGCTTGCTGCGTACCTGCGGGATCAGAGAAGCTGCCAGCTTTCCTTTTCCGCGGTTTCGCAGATACAGAATACCGATAACAGAAAATACTACTGCACCGATAAAGTTTACGATCAGATCTTTCATGGTATCAACAATACCAATATCAAGATAGCCTCCCAGATCCCAGGTCTCACCGTTAACGACCAGGGACTGAACATCTACATGGATGGGAACGTTTGCACCGGTAGGATTCAGCTTCACAGAGTTGATGGCCGGTACGATCCAGTCCTTCTGCATATCCATTCCAAAGAACCAGTCCATGCTGAATTCAAAGAATTCCCACATAACACCAACAGTCATTGAAAAACAGAATGCAAAAAAAGCTACAAAATACGGTGACATTTTAATGGAAAACCTGTCACTGCGGTTAAAAAGATCAATCAGTGCAAATCCGATGGCAGCCATCAGAAAACCGTTAGTAGTATGTAAAATGGTATCCCAGATAGGGATTTTTACATAAAAGGCATTGATTTCGCCAAGAATTTCTGCTGAAAAGATAAAGATCAGAATTACTGTCTCCAGTCCCGGTGGTATTGTGACGCTCAGTTTTCTGTCCAGAAACTGTGGAACCATAAAAAGGATCAATGTTAAGATTCCCAGAAACATATTGTGGTAATTTCCCAGGAAAAACTGACGTACAACAGATAAGATTACTAGAGCGTGTCTGAAAAATAAAAATTGCACAAAACGCATGTTTTATTTCCCTTTTTCATGATAAAATAAAGAAAAAGGGGTGT
>OCAQ01000660.1_pt1 | contig 17392 bp, 14 predicted proteins | sample 1538291 | NCBI WGS metagenome assembly OCAQ01 (sample SAMEA2580277, study PRJEB22360) | human gut metagenome | biome: human gut; feature: human-associated habitat; material: faeces | place: Denmark | collected 2008/2010 | reverse complement strand
GGCTGCCGAGCCGTTATACATGGACGGCTTTCGAGAATTACGTTTTTCCCGGAGAACCATATGTGGTCGGAGCGTTCGACAACGGCTATTGGTTCCAGCGCTTCAGGGGAGATACGAAGGGGACGTTTTATCCCGTACCGGTCGGGAACGACGATTTTTGGCTGGATCGTGACGGCGTTGCCGTCATGCTGACCGGAGCGGCGTCCGAACCGACATCCGCTACGCCGTATCCGACCGTCTATTTCAAATTCGAGATCAACAGCGGGTGGACGAACTTCGAAGGCGGAAAAGGCAAAGGGCTGGTGCGTTGTGTCAGGGAATAGATATTATTTCCGATTCTGTCTTGTAAAATCCTCTGAAATTTACCGTTCATGTCCCGAATCGCAGATTTTTTAGACCGCCTCATGAGGCGCAAGGTTCCGGCGAGTGTTTTCGTTACGATGAATCCGCAGATGCAGGCCGTGCGTATCGCCGTCCGAGAAAACGGACGTCAGTCTTTCGAAGATTATATACGCGAACAGGTTGCCGCCTGCTCCCGTTCATCGGTCGTTCCTGACCACACGCTGCTGCATCTGACCTTTCCCGACAGCAAAGCGATTCCGTCGCGCCGAAGTACGACGAACGAATATTTTTACGGGAAGCTGGCTCCGGCTTTTATCCGGCAGGATATACACCCCGAGCCGGCCGTTTCGCTCCGGGATGCGGCTTTCGCACTCTCGAAAGGTCTTTCGCCCCTCTCTCCGGCAGGGCGGCGGGAACAGCTGATGCGCGATTCCGAATACCGGAGATTTACGATGCATTGTGCCCGTACGGCGCCCGACGATGCACCGCTCTATCGGGCTGTAACCTCTTCGCAGGGAACTTATCTCTTCAGCGATACGCCCAAGGGCCGGCGGGCCATGTACTGCTATATGCAATACATGACGGATCGTTTCTTCGGAATGCGGACTGATGCAGATACGCTGAAAATCTATGAATTGAAACATTTGCCGCCCCGAATCGCCGCGATGGCGGACAAGTGTATCGACAAATTCGTGAAAAGCGACCTGAAAAGCGAGTATCCGGGACTGGAGAGATCCCGATACAGTTTTACCGAGGAGAAGTGGATTCCGACATCGGTACTTTCGGAAGGCGTATGTTCGGCAGCATATTCCATATCGCCGTGCTACGAGGACTTCAAGAGGTTCGTTGCCGGGAACCGGACACAGGTATCGTCAGGCAATCACGATCTCGCAACGCTGTTGTATATCGCGGAAAACGGGTACGCCGCATCTGTAGCCGACGACGGGTTGCATCGTTTCAGACATCGGGAGTTCTTCTCCGAGGTGGCGTCGAAACTCCGGGATTGCGACCGGGCGCGTATGGGAAACCGGCAATCGACGCACGACTTCGGGTACGGTGCCTTGCAGCAGCAGGCCCGTGAAATCGCAGCGGGTATTCTTCGCACGGAATACAACATTCAGAACGGGAGATTCCTGACGGAATACAAAGAGTCATTGCCGGATGCGAAACAGCATGTTTCCCTGCCCGGAACGGGCACCGTAACCAAAAGGCGGGAAACGGAACGCAGGCTGCGGCATTCCCGTCCTGTCAGCGGCAAACGTGCCGCAATAAAAATGTAACGAATATGCGGGAAGACCGGATACGAAGTATTTACCTGACGCTCGACTGAACGCTGCATGCCGTACGTTTCGCTGTCGGAACGAACGGCGAAGAGGGTTTCAGGCATCACATCTCCGAAGAGTTGAAAAAGACGACACCCGGACGGGCGCTCGAAAACCTGTTCTATCTGCAATACGATCTGCCTCCGGAAGCATCCTTCCATGCGACGACGGAAGAAGCGAAGCGGCCCGATGAACTATACATGCGGAAATTATTGCCGGAATTGACTCGTCTGAAGTTACAGCCCCGTCATGTCGTGGCGAATGACGAGGCGTATTATGCGGTGATGAAAGGCGTAATGCTCTTTACACCGGAAGCAGAAAAGCTGATGCTGACGGAGGATTACTTTTCGGCACGACGGCAAATCCGGCTGTGTGCACCGGATTTGAAACGACGAAATGAAACACGACGGCATCCGATGCCGGTGCTTAAATTATACTAAATACTAATTCATAAAACATTCGACTTATGGAAGTAACCATGATGGAACACGATGCCTATCTGGAACTGAGAAGGCGTCTGTGCGGCCTGTCGGTCGCCGTAACGGAATTGTATCGTAAGGTAGCTCCGCCCACACGGGAGAAATGGCTCAGCACGCAGGAAGTATGCGAGGCGCTGCATATCTCGCAGCGGGCTTTGCAGAATTACCGCGATCGGGGAATCATCCCATATTCCACGATAGGTTCCAAATTCTATTACCGGGAGACCGACGTCGAACGCGTCATCCGCGAAGCTCTGATCCGCAGATAGTATGTCGGACATTATTACGAAGCGATCCGAAGAGTTCAAGGAACTGACGGATTGGATGGTGCAAACCACGCGCGAGATCGAAACGGCCATGAAACATTTGCGGCCGACGATCGGTCAGGAGCATTATCTGACCGGAGATGAGATTTGCAGACGCTTCCATGTGTGCAAACGGACGTTGCAGACCTTGCGGGATACGAAAGCGATTCCCTATACGACGCTCGGCGGGAAAATCCTCTATCCCGAATCCGGTATCTTCGAGGTGCTGAAGAAAAACTACCGCGACTTCCGGCCCTGGAATAAGTAAACGAACGGCGACCAGACTGATCTGGTCGCCGTCCGTTTAGGGTTAAGCCTCTTTGGAAAGCAGCCGGGTCGTAGGCTGTGTGAGTTCATACAGATTGCCGATGCGCTGCGTAAGAAGACGTACGTCTTCCTTCATCTTGTTGGCGGTTAATTTGGCATAGATCTGAGTCGTCGTAATCTGCTTATGTCCGAGCATCTCCGAGACAGTCTCAATGGGAACGCCTTTCTCCAGCGTGACCGTCGTTCCGAACGTATGCCGACCGATGTGCGTCGATAGGTTTTTGGTAATGCCGCATTTTTGGGCAATACGTTTTATCGTTGTACACATACTTTTCCGATCTTTCACGGGAAAGACCCGCGTTTCGTCGATTTTACCCGGATACCCCCTATATCGTTCGATAAGCTCTTGCGCAATGGGCAGCAACATGATGTGATAAGGCGTACCGGTCTTCTGACGGCGATTGTAGATATATTGTTCTCCCGTCGGAGTTGTTACGATATGATCGTAAGTCAGATTCTTCAGATCTATATAAGCCAGTCCGGTGAAACAACAGAAAATAAACATATCCCGCACGGCCCGCTGCCGATGATAACGCAATTCTATATCCATAAGCCGTTGTATTTCTTCGTCGGACAGGAACATGCGGGGCTTATAATCCGGTGCACATTTGAACGCCAGAAAGGGATGACGGTCTATCCAGCCTTGCTCAACGGCTACATATAAAACACACTTCAACGTCTGGGTGCGTTTGAAAGCCGTTGTCTTGCCGCAATGTCCGTCTGAGAGCATCCATGCGTAATATCTTTCGATGAACGTAACATCCAACTCCTTCAAAGTCACATCTTCCAGTTTTTTCAGAACCAGATACCGCACCAGGCAACGGCGTTCTTCCATCAGCCTATCGTAAGTACGTTGCGCTCTGTCACGTCCGATTCTCGCTTTTATAGAATCGGCATGGTAGTCGAAAGCTGCGATAAGCGTTTTATATCGGTCGCCGAAACCATGGTAAGCATTCTTGACCTTATTGGCCGTGACATACGCATCACGGTCACTGATCGACTGATAGTGTTTGGCGATTTGAGCTTTGATGTTTTCAAGCATCTGGTGAATTTCGCGCGAAAGCGTATTTCGTTGCGATTTCAGATAATTGGTTTTCTCATCCCATAGTGCCGGGTCGATATTCAACTTGCAACTGAAACCGGCTTGCGTGCCATTGACCGTGATGCGCCCCATGACCGGAACTTTCCCGTCTTTCGAGATTTTATCCTTTTTCAGATAAAACAGAACTTTGAACGTACTTTTCATAACTCAACAATTTTTAATGTGACAAAGGTATCGGTTGTTGAGTTCTCAAGAATTACGTATATTTGCGCAAGAAATTGTAATTCAGTAGCATATATGCTATTATAAAGCAATTCGACGGGGTTACGATTTGGTAACGAAACTCCCGTCGAATTCTACTTTTAATAGCCTTTGCATCCGAAATCCGTGTAAATAACAGAATTTTAATATATTGATTTTCCGCTATTTACATTTTGTCTATTCCAATTATAAAAAAACACTCATCCCCAACAGGAGGTTCCCTTTTTTATCGGGTATGGGAATATGGTTATTTGCCGAGCCCCATTTTCTCGATCAGCGCCCTGGTTTCGGGTTTGTGGCCGCGGAAGCGCACGTAGAGTTCCATCGGATGCTCGGTACCGCCCTTCGAAAGGATATTCTCACGGAACGAGCCGGAGACCTCGCGGTTGAAGATGCCCTTTTCCTTGAAGAGCGAGAAGGCGTCCGCCTCCAGCACCTCGGCCCACTTGTAGCCGTAATACCCCGCGGCATAGCCACCCGAGAAGATATGTCCGAATGCCGGGGCCATCGCCGTTCCGGGAACTACGGGCAGCACCTGCGTCGGGGCCATCGATGCGACCTCGAACTGCTCGACATCGCCCTCGAAAGGCTCGGTGATCGTATGCCATGCCATATCGGTCAGGCCGAACGAAAGCTGGCGCACGTTGGAATAGGCCGCCAAATAGTTCTGTGCGGCGACGATGCGGTCGACGACCTCGGCCGGGATCGGCTCGCCCGTCTGGTAATGCACGGCCCACAGGTCGAGGAACTCCTTCTCGGTAGCCCAGTTCTCCATGATCTGCGAAGGCAGCTCCACGAAGTCACGGTAAACGCTCGTTCCGGTCTGCGACTCGTACTTGCCCTCGCCCAGCATGCCGTGGAGCGAGTGGCCGAACTCGTGGAGGAAGGTTTCCACCTCGTCGAAGGTCAGCAGCGAAGGGGCCGTTTCGGTAGGCTTGGTGAAGTTCATCACCAGCGACACCAGCGGACGGGTCTCCTTGCCGTCGACGATCTTCGCACCGCGGAACTCGGTCATCCATGCCCCGGAACGCTTCGATTCGCGGGGAAAGAAGTCCAAGTAGAGTACCGCCATGAAACGGCCGTTCTCGTCGGTCACGTCGTAGGCCGTCACGTCGGGATGGTACACCTCGATCTTGTCGTTGGGCGTGAAATTCAGCCCGTAGAGCTTGTTGGCGAGCATGAAGACGCCCTTGCGGACGTTTTCAAGTTTGAAATAAGGTTTCACCAGCTCGTCGTTGAGCGCATATTTCTCGTGCTTGTACTTCTCGTTGTAATAGCCCCAGTCCCACGGCATGAGCTGGCCTTTGAATCCGAGCGAAGCGGCATAGTCGCCGACGGTCTCATAGTCCCGGTCGGCATAGGCTTTGGTCTGGGAAAGCAGCTCGTCGAGGAAGGCCATGACCGTCGGGGTGTTCTCGGCCATGCGGCGTTCGAGCACGTAGTCGGCATAGCATTTATAGCCCAGCAGGTTGGCGATCTTCAGGCGCAGGTTGGCGATCTGTTTCACGACCAGCGTATTGTCGTTCTCGCCGCCCAATGCACGCGAATTGTAGGCACGCCAGAGTTTCTCCTTGAGCGCACGGTTCGACGAATAGGTCAGGAAAGGCACATAGCTCGGCGCCTGCAACGTCACCGTCCAGCCCTTTTCACCGCGCGCCTTGGCATCGGCGGCCATGCCCTCCTTCACGAAGTCCGGCAGTTCGGCCACGACCTTCGGATCGGTGATGTTGATCGAGAAGGCATTGGTCGCAGCCAGGGCATTCTGGCCGAATTGGAGCGTTGCGGCCGACAACTCGGACGAATACTTGCGGTAGAGCTCCTTGTCCGCGTCGGACAGGGCGGCACCGTTGCGTGCGAAGCTCTGGTAGGTATCCTCGAGCAGTTTCTTGTCCTCTTTCGAGAGGCCGCGGCCGGGTTTCCCGTAGACTGCCTTCACGCGGGCGAAGAGTTCGGGGTTGAGCGAGATGTCGTTCGACAGTTCGGTCAGCTTGGGCTGCACGCGCAGTGCGATCTGCTGCATTTCGTCCGACGTATCCGCTTCGAGCAGGTTGAAGAAGATACCCGAGATACGATCCAGCAGCGCACCGTGGCGCTCCAGAGCCACGATGGTATTGCCGAAGGTCGGCTTCGAGGGGTTGGCGACGATCGCGTCGATCTCGGCATGCGAGCAGGCGATGGCCGCGTCGAACGCAGGCTCGTAGTCCGAGAGTTCGATCTCGGAGAACGGCGGGGTCTGGTGGGGCGTATTCCACTCGGCCAGCAAGGGGTTCGAAGTATCTAATTCGGGCAGTTGCGCCTTGGGAATCGAATTGTCGGCGCACCCGGCCGCCATCGCGGAAAAGGTCATGATGATAAATGCTTTTTTCATGTTATTGCAAATATTGGGTTAATTTTACGGATGAGGGCTATTCCTGCCGTACTTCGGGCTGAAGGGGCGCTTCGCCTTCGTCGTCGGGTTCCGGTTCGGGTTCGGGTTCGTCCCAGAGTCCGCGGCTGCGCAACATCGCCCGCTTGTCGGGATCGGCACCGCGGAATGCCCGGTAGAGCGACATGCCATCCTCCGAACCGCCGCGCGAAAGCAGCTTGGCGCGGAAATCTGCGGCGATCTTCTTGTTGAACAGGTCGCCGCTCTCGCGGAAGGCCTCGAACGTATCCTTGTCGAGCACCTCGGCCCAGGTATAGAAATAGTAACCCGCCGAGTAGCCGCCGTCGAAGATATGGCTGAAATAGGGGTAACGGTAGCGGGGCTCGATCTGCGGGATCAGGCCTCGCTTCTCGTTGAGCGCCTGCCGCTCGAATGCCATCGGGTCAAACGGTTCGTATTCGGTGACCGAGTGGATATCCATGTCGGAAAGCGACGCGGCGATCAGTTCCGTGGTGGCGAAACCCTGGTTGAAGAGTTCGCTCTTGCGGAGTTTGTCCACGAGGTATTTCGGGATCACTTCGCCCGTGCGGTAATGCACGGCATAGTGCTTCAGCATCTCGGGTTCGAATGCCCAGTTCTCCATGACCTGCGAAGGCAGTTCGACGAAATCGCCCTCGACCTCCGAGAGGCCGCGGTATTTCACGTCGTGAAACAGGAAGTGGAGCGCATGGCCGAATTCGTGGAAGAGCGTTTCCGTCTCGTCGAGCGTCAGCAGTGCGGGCGTATTGCGTACCGGGCGCGTGAAGTTGCAGACAACACTCACCACGGGCGCCACGCGCTTGCCGTCCTTATAGGTCTGCTCGACATAGTTGCCGCACCAGGCGCCCTGGCTCTTGCCGTCGCGGGGGAAATAGTCGAAATAGAGCACACCCAGGTGCGAGCCATCGGCATCGAGCACCTCGTAGGCGACCGCATCGGGATGGTAGAGCGGCACGACGATCGGCTGGAAGGTGATGCCGTAGAGGCGGTTGGCCAGGTAGAAGATGCCGCCCTGCACGTTCTCGAGCGAGAAGTAGGGACGCAGCATCTCCTCGTCGAGGGCATAATTCTGCTTGCGCAGCTTCTCGGCGTAATACCACCAGTCCCACGATTCGAAGGTGGCACCGGGGATGTCCTTCTGCAAAAGCGTGTCCATCTCGGCCAGCTCGCCCTTGGCGCGTTCGAGCGCCGGCGTCCAGATCTGGTCGAGCAGGCCGTAAACGGCATCGGTCGTACCGGCCATCTCGTCCGCCACGACATAGGCGGCGTAAGAGGGATAGCCCAGCAGGTGTGCCTTCTCCGTGCGCAGGCGGATGAAATCGTTGATGAGCTGCTTGTTATCGTATTCGTCGCCGTTGTTGCAGCGGTTCAGGTAAGCCTTGTATATTTTCTCGCGCAGGTCGCGCCTGGTAGAATAGGTCAGCAGCGGAATCAGACTGGGCTTGTGGAGCGTGAAGACCCACTTGTCGCCCTTGCCCATCTGCTGGGCCTTCTCGCGGGCGGCATCGCGGATGCCTGCCGGCAGCCCGTCGAGTTCGTCCGACTTGAGTTCGAGCACGAAATTGTTGTTTTCTGCGAGGATGTTATTCCCGAATTTCACGGCCGTGAGCGACAACTGCCCGTTGATCTCTTTCAGGCGGGCCTTCTGCTCGGCGTCGAGCAACGCCCCGGCACGCACGAAGGAGTCGTAGGTTTTCTGCAACAGGCGCATCTGCTCGGCGTCGAGCCCCAGCGCCGCACGCCTGTCGTAAACCTCCTTCACACGGACGAAGAGCTTGTCGTCGAGGCGGATCTTGTCCCTGTGCGCGGCCAGCAGGGGCATGGCCTGCTCTTGCAGGGCCTGCATGCGGTCGTTGGTTTCAGCGGCACACAGCATGCCGAACACCAGTTCGGTCTGCGCGAGCATCTGCCCGGCATTGTCATAGGCAAGGATCGTATTTTCGAACGTGGCCTCGTCCTTGTTCGAGGTGATGGCGTCGATCTCGGCCTCGTGCAACGACATGCCGCGTTCGAAGGCGGGCATGAAATGCTCGGGCAGGATCTTGTCGAACGGCGGCACGCCGTGCGGCGTATCCCATTCGGTGAAAAACGGGTTTTCCCCGGCCGTTTTCCGGGAATCGCATGACGCAAGTGTCATAAGCAGTAAAAGTGTTGTGAATAATCCTGCAATACGTTTCATCTATCGTGTTATTTTGTGTAACTTTGCAATCGCCGACGGCGGAGGCATCTTCGATGCGTCCGCACAGCGATGCAAAGTTAGTAATTTATAACAGGTATGCAACTTTTTTACGCCCCCGACATCACGCCGCCCCTCTATACGCTGAGCGAAGAGGAGTCGAAACATTGTGTCCGCGTGCTGCGTCTGGGGCGCGGCGATACCCTCCATATAACTGACGGAAGGGGCAATTTATTTTGTTGCCAGATCACCGACGACAACCCGAAACGATGTACGGTTCGCGTCACCACGACACAGGCGCAGTGGGAACCGCTCCCCTACCGGCTGGTGATGGCCGTGGCGCCGACCAAAAACGCCGACCGCTTCGAATGGTTCCTTGAAAAGGCCACCGAGGTGGGGGTCAGCGCCATCGTCCCGCTCGAAACGGAACACAGCGAACGCCGCGTCTTCAAACCCGAACGCGCGGGGAAGGTCATCACGGCGGCGATGAAACAGTCGCTCAAGGCCTACCGCCCGGAGCTGCACCCGCTTACGCCGTTCCGCGAGGCCGCAGCCAGGCCGTTCGATGGGCGGAAATTCATCGCTCACTGCGCCCCGGCGCTGTCGCCCGCAGGCAAAATCTACCTGCCCGCGACGCTCCGCAAAGGCGAGGCGGCGCTGGTCTTCATCGGCCCCGAAGGCGATTTCTCGGCCGAGGAGATCGCTTTCGCGTGCGCCAACGGGTTCGAGGAGATCACCCTCGGCACGCAGCGCCTGCGCACCGAAACCGCAGCCGTCGTCGCCACGGTCATGGCGTCGGTGGCCAACGCCGGACAATAAAACGGCCGGGCGGGGAGCACAGCCGCCCCGGAACCCCGCCCCTGCGGCACGACTGCAACACTGCCGGATTAAGTAAAGAACACGGAAAACATGCAACGACTTCGTACCATTTTCGCCTCCTTCTTCAAGATCGGGCTTTTCACCTTCGGCGGGGGATACGCCATGCTGCCGCTCATCGAGCAGGAGCTGATCGCCAAGCGCGGCTGGATCGAGCACAAGGAGTTCCTCGACCTGCTGACCCTCGCACAATCCGTCCCGGGCCCCATCGCCATCAACACCTCGGTGTTCGTAGGCTACAAGATGCGGGGGCTGAAAGGCGCCGTGGCGGCATTGCTGGGCAGCGTTCTGCCGTCGTTCGTCATCATCCTCGCGATCGCGCTCCTGTTTGCCGACATCCGCCACAACCCCGTTGTGGACGCCGCATTCAAAGGCATGCGCCCGGCCGTGGTGGCACTGATCGTTGTGCCGGTGATCTCGCTGGCGCGGGAGATGCATTGGGCCATGTTCGCGGTGATCGCCGCGTCGGCGCTGGCCGTATGGTACCTGGGCTGGTCGCCGATCTATATCCTGATCGCAGCGGCCGCCATCGGCATCGCATGGACATTATTCATCGCTAAAAAAGCAGGCAAATGATCTTCTGGCAACTGTTCGTAAGCTACCTGAAAATAGGGTTCTTCGGCTTCGGAGGCGGTTACGCCATGCTCTCGCTCATCCAGAACGAAGTGGTCGTGCAGCACGCCTGGATGACCAATGCCGAATTCGCCGACATCGTGGCCGTCTCGCAGATCACGCCCGGGCCCATCGCCATCAACTCGGCCACCTATGTGGGCTATACGGTCGGGGCGCAGGCTGGCAACGCGTGGTGCGGCATCCTGGGGGCGGCGCTGGCGACGTTTGCCGTATGCCTGCCGTCGCTCACGCTGATGCTGCTCATCACGCGCTTCTTCCTCCGCCTGAAGCAAAACCCCATCGTCGAAGGAGCCATGAAGGGCATGCGCCCCGTGGTGATCGGCATGATCGCCTCGGCGGCACTGCTGCTGATGTTCCCGCACAGCAAAGCGCCCGACGAACAGAACTTCATCGACGGCTGGAGCTGGGCGCTATTCGGCGGCGTCTTCGTCGCCTCGGTCAAAAAAGTGAACCCCATCCTGCTGATCTGCCTCTCGGCCGCGGCGGGCATCCTGATATACTACATATTCTGAGCATCCCGGAAGGGAAACACCCTCGCAGCCATGAAGAAACCCCTCAAGAAACGAATTAAAAAGTGGAAAATCGGCGACTACGCGCGCCAGTTCTCGATCGTCACGGGCGGCGTACTGCTGACCCTGTGGCTGACCGCCCGGATCACCGAAGCGGCCAAACAGCGGGAGGTACGGCAGGCCATGCAACTCGTCGCATCCGAACTGCACGACAACCTGCAGGTCGTCCGGGATTACAGGTACACATACGGCAAAGACAAATGGGTGGCACGGCGCCTGCTGGAAGCGGATTTTTCGCTCGCAGGGTTCCCGTCCGACACGGTCGAAACCTATTCGCGCTACATCACAGGCGGCATGGGCAAGCCCTACCGCCTGTCGAACGATGCCCTGGAAATGCTCAAGACGACGGGCATCGCCTCGCATATCGCCGACAAGCAGACCCTCATCGACCTGCTGCGCTGCTATAAGGAACTCGCGGCGTTCGACGACTACATGGAGCTGTATTACGACCAGCGCATGCAGGCCATGCTGCCCTCCCAGATGGAGAATCTCCATTGGAATTCACCCTACCACGAAGGATTCGAGAAAACGCTCGCCGACAAAACGGTACGAAACTGGATCGGGCTGATCCCCAGAGCCTTCGACGACTGGTTTTTCGGAGAGTACGAGAAGAAACTCGAAAACATGATTCTCCTGCTGGAGGGGCGTTACGGGAAATCAGAACATGGCGACGACGGCGCCTCCGGCCAGTAACAGGATCAGGAAGGCGCAGAGGAACAACAGGCCGAGGATGGCCACGAACGTGCCGACGCAGCCCCAGCGCTGGCCGCCGTACGGCAACGGGTCGGTCAGCAGGGTGATGATAAGCCCCACGACTCTCCGAAAACGCCACCCCGAGAGCCGTGCCGCGGGTTCCTGCCGATGATGCCCACCAGGACGGACAACAGGCAGTCGCTCAGCAGGCCGAACAATACGATCAGGATACTCATGGTTCCAAGTTTTTAACGTGTAAAACGGTAGTACGTACCGAGCGGCAGTTGCTTGCCCGCACGATCCGTGAAACAAAGTTCGCCGTACTGCTCCGTACGCGGCGCACCGAACGCCTGCCGCACCGCCGTACGGGCCAGCGTGGACGACAATCCCATCGAATAGAGGTTCAGCACGAGGAACGCCCCCCGCGGCTCCAGCAACCGGGCACAGCACTCGAGCATCTCGCAGATGTTGTCCTCGAGAATCCATTTCTCGCCGTTGGCACCCCGCCCGTAGGCCGGGGGATCGAGGACGATGCCGTGGTAACGGTTGCCGCGGCGGACTTCGCGCTGCACGAATTTCAGCGCATCCTCGACGATCCACCGGATGCCGTCCAGTCCGCTCAGCTCCATGTTCTCGCGCGCCCAGGTGACCACCTGCTTCACCGAATCGACATGCGTCGTATCCGCCCCTGCGGCACATGCCGCGAGACTCGCCCCGCCCGTATAGGCAAAGAGGTTCAGCACGCGCGGCGTGACGCAACACCCCGGGCCGGTGGCAGAGTGCCCGTCCCGGCCCGATCCGGCGCCTGACGGCACTGCAACATCGTGTGCCGGCAGGGAACTCCCGGCCGCAGCCGCGCCGGAAATATCCGCAGGAAACGTCCCGCCCGAAACCAGCGCCCGGCAATTATCGTAGATGAAATTCCAGTTGGCGGCCTGTTCGGGGAAAATGCCGACATGCTTGAACGAGGTGAGCCCCAGGCGCATACGAAGCGCCATATCCTTGTATTCGTAGGCCACCGTCCAGCGCGGAGGCATGCCGGGGCGCAGGCGCCACTCGCCGCGTTCGTCGCTGCGCACATCGCGCAGGAAGGCCGCGTCGGCCATGCGGCGCCACTCCCCCTCGGGGAGCGAGCGCCGCCAGATGGCCTGCGGTTCGGGACGGCGGGCAACGTATTGCCCGAAGCGTTCGAGCTTCTCGAAATCCCCCGTGTCGATCAGTTCGTAATCCCCGAACGAGGGTGTCAACTGTCCTTGCATGCTTATGGTTACTTTACCGTCGGCTTCAGCATGAAGCGGAACGTATAATCGCCGTAGGGCACCCGGAACTGCTTTTCGGGCAATGCGCCCCAGCTGTCGATACAGCCCAGGCCCGATTGCAGCAGGTCAAAGTTCACGAACGTGGCATCGCGTGCCACGAGCGTCCCGGAATGCTGCTGCGGCGGAAAATTCGATACGTCGAGGTCTGCCGTGGCGTACGGCAGCGCCGAGGCCGAGAACGGCGCATCGGCAAGGATCGTCAGCCCCGTACCGGCGCTGTCGGCCACCGTCCACCAGCGCAGGCCGCCCTTGGTGCCGGACTCCTGCGGACGCACGTATTCATCGTGGTACTGGTCGGCGACACGCTGCTCGTAAAGCCCCAGGTCGGCCGACGAAAGGCGGTCGGCATAGTTCTCGTGCGCACCGCGGCCGTAATAAACCACACGGTCGTAACGCGCCGGCATCGTGAGCGTCATACCGAAGCGGAACAGGTTGGGCACCTCGGCCGTCTTGTCGGCGGTCATCCGCTCGGAGACCTCCATTTCGCCCGCACCGTTGATGCGGTAGGTCAGCGCCAGCGTAGCTTTCACGGCGGGCAGTTCATAGAGGGCCTCCACGACGGCCACCCCGTCCTCGACCGCAGCGTCGAACTTCGTAAGCCGCAGTTCGGGGTTCTTCCATACAGCCTGCCGCTGGTGCAACTTCGCCCCAAGGTCGTTCTCGGTCGGGGCACGCCAGAACTGCGGGCGCAGTTCGGCCCCTTCGGCCATCAGCTCACGGCCGTCGACCGTATAGGCAGCCAAGAACCCGTCGCGCGAGAAGAACATCTGCCACGTATCCCCTTCGACGCGCACACCGCGTTCCCAGCGGGTCACCTCTACGGGACGCGCCGAGGCCGCAAGGCCAAAACCGGCCTTACAGTCGTACTCGCGTCCGCCGACCTGCTGTCTGCCCGCCGTATGGCCGATGTCGAGCAGCGGCTGCTTCTCTTTGAGTTTATAGGCCACGTTCACCAGGATTTCCTTCGCCTGCGGGCAGAAATCGGCTGCAGTGAATCCCAGCTCATATGCACGGCGCTGCTGCGGGGCGACATCGAGGTCGCCGATGCGGCCGGCCTTCACCACACGGCCGTCGGCAAGCAGCTGCCACTCCATTTCGTAGGCATCCAGCCCGATGAAGAAATTTTCGTTATAGACCTCGACCCTGCCCCGCGCAAGGTCGACGGGCGTAGTCCAGATGCTCTGGTACTGGCACTGCACCTCGTAGGCATGGGGGTGCCACGTGCGGTCGGGGGCGATGATACCGTTGCAGTTGAACGAGTTGTCCGTCGCATCGTAGTCGTTGAAATCGCCGCCGTAGAGGAACGACACACGGCCGTCGGGCTCGTAGCGGACAAGCCCCTGGTCGACGAAGTCCCAGATGAAACCGCCCTGGTAGGAGGGGTATTTGCGCACCAGTTCCCAATAATGGTCTAGGCCCCCCATCGAATTTCCCATGGCATGGGCATATTCACACTGGATGAGCGGTTTGGAGGGGTTGTTGCGAGCATATTTCTCGCATTGTTCATAGCCCCAGTACATGGGGCAGATGATGTCAGTGAAGGCCCCGTCCTGATCGTACACGGCACGTTCGTAATGCACCGGACGCGAAGGGTCGTACTCCTTGATCCAACGGTAGCATGCCTCGAAGTTGGGGCCCATGCCCGCCTCGTTGCCCATCGACCAGATGATGACCGAAGGATGGTTCTTGTCGCGCAGCACCATGCGCCGGTTGCGTTCCATGTGTGCCTGCGCATAAGCCGGCGCCTTGGCCAGCGTGTTGTCGCCGTAGCCCATGCCGTGCGACTCGACGTTGGCCTCGTCCACGACATAGATGCCGTAGCGGTCGCACAGCTCGTACCACTGCGGGTCGTTGGGATAGTGGCTCGTGCGTACGGCGTTGATATTCATCTCTTTCATGATGCGGATGTCCTCGATCATCCGTTCGCGGCTCACCACATAGCCGCCGACGGGATCCATCTCGTGGCGGTCGGCGCCCTTGATCAGCACGGGCTGCCCGTTCACGAGCAACTGTGCGTCCCTGATCTCCACGGAACGGAAGCCCACGGGCTGCGTCACGGTCTCGGTCACGCCCCTGCCGTCCGACACGGCGATCTCGAGCGTATAGAGGTTCGGGGTCTCGGCCGACCATTTGGCCGGGTCGGCGACCTCGAAGACATACCCGCCCTTGCCGCCGGCAGGCTGCAATCGATGTTCCGCCACGACACCGCCCGCCGCATCGCGCAGCGTCAGACCGACCGACTTCACGCGGGGCGTGGTTTCCACCTCGACGCGCAGCGTGGCGTCCTTATATTCCGAATCCAGCACGGGCGTGATACGCACGTCTTCGAGGTGCGCCTTGTCGCGGGCAGTCAGCTCCACGCCGCGGGCAATGCCCGCGAAGCGCCAGAAGTCCTGGTCTTCGAGGTAGGTGCCGTCCGACCAGCGGAACATCTGCAGGGCAATGAGGTTTTCGCCCGGCTTCACGAACTTCGTGATGTCGAACTGCGCGGCCAGCTTGCTGTCCTCGCTGTAACCGACGAAACGTCCGTTGACCCAGACATAGACGTTCGACGTGGCGGAACCGATCGAAAGGAAGATGTCCTTGCCGCCCCACGATGCCGGGATGTCGAACGTGCGCCGGTAGGAACCCACATGGTTCTCGGCATCGGGCACATAGGGCGGATCGTTCCTGAAATTACCGCGCCAGGCATAGCCGATATTCACATAGACGGGGTCGCCGTAACCGTTCAGCTCCCACATCCCCGGCACGGGCATGCTGCCCCACGCCGCATCGTCGTAGTCGACGGCCCCGATGCCGGACGGACGCTCCGAAGCGTTGCGTACCCAGTGGAATTTCCATACGCCGTCGAGCGACAGGCGCTCGCCCGCGGCGAACGACGAGCGCATCGGCAGGCGGTTGATTTCATGGACGGAGGGACCCTGCCATTCACGCCCGGTCTGGGCGCCGGCAGCCAACACGCCCGAAAGCGCTGCCGCAAGGATCAAAAGAGTTTTTTTCATCATGGAGTTATCGTTTAGGTTTCATAATTTCGTCTTGGTACAGTCCACCAGGCTCATCTCGCACCGGTCGCAGTCGAACTCCAGCCGATAGCGCGAACCGCCGCGTTCGAGCCACAGTTCGCCCCGCAGGCGGGGCTGCTCCTTCAGGCACTCCCCCATCTCGCGGAGTTGCGCCGGGCGTGAAGTAGGCCGAACGCATCACGCGGCGCCCCGCCGTCGAAGCCGCGAGATCCAGCCCCCGTTCGATCCGCCCGACCCCGTGGTCGCGGTAAAACGCCTCAGCGAGGCGGTTGGTGACATTTTCCTCCGCCGAAAGGCATTCCGCTGGATATTCCGCCCTGCCTTCGGGCAATATCCGGTGTCCGATGCCGCGCTCCGACCGGGCCTTCGACAATGCATCGAGCCCCTCGCGGCGCAACTCCGCGGCCAGCGACGCCGGGACGAACCAGTCGCCGCCCCGCACTTCGGCCCCGCGCACGGCAAAAACCGTATCGCCGCCCTTCACCGCCTGCGTCCGCAATGCCGCGGTATTGGCCGCGGCATTTTTAGCCCTTTCCAGGGCGACGCTGCGTGCGGCCGAAGCCGTCACCCCCTCACAGTCGGTATAGCTGAACCTGACACCCCCTGCCATCGCTTCGACCAGCACCGAGGCGGGGATCACGCGGCGCGTACGGCTGCGGGCGAGGAGCTGGTTGAAACGGTGGTCGTAATTGCGGTAGACCTCCGTCCCGGGCACAATACCTTCCATGCGGTTGGGCGTCACACAGTCGCCGTCGGCGGCGTTGACATTGGTGCCTGCGAACCCCCGGTCGGTGAGGAAACAGATGCCGTCGCCCGCGGCGAGCAAACCGCCCCGATCGAGACGGAACCTGTTCTTTTCGACCCGCACCACACGGCCCACATACTCGCCCACCGCCTTCGGCGTATCGAACGACGCCACGCCCGGCCGCTTGCCCGCGAAGAAATATTCCGACTCCCCGCGCGTGAAGCTCTTGGCCGTATCGGGCGTGAAATCCGGGATGCTCTCCCCGGCTGAAGCCCGCCGCAGATGCGGCCTTACGGCCAGCGCCGCGTCGACCTCGCGACGGTAGTAGGCCACAATGTTCTTTATATAACCGACATCCTTGAGCCGCCCTTCGATTTTGAACGAAGTGACGCCCGCGTCGAGCAACTCGCCGATATGCGCCGAAAGGTTCAGGTCGCGCACCGACAACAGGTGTTTCCCGGCAATATAGGTACGTCCCCGGCCGTCGGTCAGGTCGTAAGTCAGGCGGCACGGCTGGCTGCACGCCCCGCGGTTGCCGCTGCGGGCGGACACCGGCCGCGGGACTGATCGTGCTGTAACCGACACAGATCGCCCCGTGGACGAAACATTCCACCTCGGCCGCGGTCGCAGCGCAGATGTCCCGTATTTCGCCGAGCGAAAGCGCCCGTTCGAGGATCACCCGGGCGAACCCGCACTCGCCCAGGAAACGCGCCTGGGCAGGTGTCATATTGCACATCTGCGTCGAAGCATGCAACTCGACCGGCAGGTTCATGCGCCGCAGCGCCATGTCCTGCACGATCAGCGCATCGACCCCGGCCGCGATCAGTTCGCGGGCCTGCCGCTCGGCGCCCCCCCGCTCGTCCTCCCGCATTTGTC
>OCAQ01000633.1_pt1 | contig 18321 bp, 10 predicted proteins | sample 1538291 | NCBI WGS metagenome assembly OCAQ01 (sample SAMEA2580277, study PRJEB22360) | human gut metagenome | biome: human gut; feature: human-associated habitat; material: faeces | place: Denmark | collected 2008/2010 | reverse complement strand
CGGCCGCTGATCTCGGGCGCATCGCTCTCGGAGCTGCTCGCCTCGGCAGGCGGCGACCCCGACGAGGAGCTGTCGGACGGCGAAACGCCCGACGAACCCGAAACCGTGCGCATAGACCCGGACTGTGCCGAAAAGTTGGAGCACGCCCGAGGCAGGATACTGAACCTCATCAAGGAGAAACGCCCGCGCTTCGTGCCGGCTTTCGAGCTGATGACGTTCCGCGACAACACGATCTCGGTGAGCGTACCGACGACGGAGCTGCGCGAGGAGATCCTGCGCAGCAAGACCGGGATGCTGATGCGCATCGCCGAACTGGCGGGCATCGAGGGTATGATCGAACTGGAGGTCACGGTCAATGAAGAGATCCGGGCGGCACGCCCGATCAAGCTCGAAGACCGCGTCCGCTACATCACGGAGAAGAACCCGCTCGTCGCGGAACTCCGCAAAGCACTGGACTTGGAAGTAGAATAAAAAGAACGAACAATAAAAATGGCAACAAAGAATTTCATCGAAGAACTCGAATGGCGCGGGATGATCCACACGATCATGCCCGGCGCGAAGGAACAACTCGAAAAAGAGATGACGACGGCCTACCTGGGCATCGACCCCACGGCCGACTCGCTGCATATCGGCCACCTGGTGGGCGTAATGATCCTCAAGCATTTCCAGATGTGCGGCCACCGTCCGCTGGCGCTTATAGGCGGCGCGACGGGCATGATCGGCGACCCCTCGGGCAAGTCGCAGGAGCGCAACCTGCTCGACGAACCCACGCTGCGCCACAACCAGGAGGCGATCAAGCGCCAGCTGGCCAAACTGCTCGACTTCGAGTCGGACGCCCCGAACGCGGCCGTGCTGGTGAACAACTACGACTGGATGAAGGACATTTCGTTTCTGGAATTCATCCGCGATATCGGCAAGTGCATCACCGTCAACTACATGATGGCCAAAGATTCGGTCAAGAAACGGTTCAGCGGCGAGGGCGACGGCATGTCGTTCACCGAGTTCACCTACCAGCTGGTACAGGGCTTCGACTTCCTGCACCTCTACCAGACGATGAACTGCAAGGTGCAGCTGGGCGGCGCCGACCAGTGGGGCAACATCACCACCGGAACGGAGCTGATCCGCCGCAAACTGGGCAACGAGGCCGAAGCATTCGCCATCACCTGCCCGCTCATCACCAAGGCCGACGGTACGAAATTCGGCAAGACCGAGAGCGGCAACGTATGGCTCGATGCGCGCTATACCTCGCCCTACAAGTTCTACCAGTTCTGGCTCAACGTCAGCGACGAGGACGCCAAGCGTTACATCCGCATCTTCACGCTGTTAGACCGTGAAACCGTCGAGGCGCTGACCGCCGAACACGAGGCGGCGCCCCACCTGCGCGTACTGCAAAAGCGGCTGGCACAGGAGATCACCACGATGATCCACTCCAGGGAGGAGTACGAAAAGGCGGTCGAAGCCTCGGCGATCCTCTTCGGCGGCTCGACGTCGGAGGCGCTGCGCAAAATAGACGAAGAGACCCTGTTGCAGGTGTTCGAGGGCGTGCCGCAGTTCCGCATCGCCCGTGCCGAGCTGGGCCTGCCGTTCGTCGATCTGTGCGCCGAAAAAACGCAGGTGTTTCCCTCGAAGGGCGAATGCCGCAAGATGGTGCAGGGCGGCGGCGTGTCGCTCAACAAGGAGAAGGTCGCCGACCCGGCACGTACGGTGGGCGAGGCCGACCTGATCGCCGGCAAATACCTGCTCGTACAGAGGGGTAAGAAGAACTACTACCTCGTAATCGCCGAGTAGCATGGAATACCGCATCGTCCTGACGCGCATGGAATTCCACGCGCTGCACGGCTGCTACGAGCTGGAACGCAAGGTAGGCAACCGCTTCACGGTCGACCTGGAACTGACGGCCGAACTGGGCCATGCGGCCACGGACGACGACGTGCGCAAGACGGTCAACTACCTGACGGCCTACGAAGTCGTCGAGATGCAGATGCGAATCACGCAGCACACCATCGAGCGGGTGGCGACGAACATCATCGAGGCGGTTTACGCCACCTTCCCGCAGGTGCGGCACGTAAAATGCACCGTATCGAAACTGGCGCCGCCGCTGGGCGGAAAGCTCGAGAAGGTGAGCGTCGTGCTGGAGAAATAGGGCGGGTGTGCGCATGCATGCGCACACCCGTTTGCGATAATAAACAGGTTAGGTTATGCATCACAAGGAGAGTCGCGCCACCTTGGGTGGCAAATTGAGCGCCGTGCTGGTCGCCGCGGGAAGTTCCGTGGGGCTGGGCAACATCTGGCGCTTCCCCTATGTAGCCGGGGACAACGGCGGCGGGGCATTTCTGATAATCTACATCCTTTGCGTCCTGCTGCTGGGGCTGCCGCTCATGATCGCGGAGTTCACCGTGGGGCGTGCTTCGCACCGCAATGCCGTGGGTGCCTACCGGGCGCTGAACCCACGGTGGAGTTTTCTGGGTTACAACGGCGTGCTGGCCGCATTCCTGATCCTGGGGTTCTACTTCGTAGTATCGGGATGGACGGCCGAATACATGGTGCACTCGGTGACGGGCAGTATCGCTCGTTTCTCGACCGCCGAGCAGTACAAGAGTCTCTTCGAGAACTTTATCAGCAATCCCTGGAGGCCGGTCGTCTACACCTGCCTGTTCGTCCTCGCAACCCATTTCGTGATCGCCATGGGCGTACAGAAAGGCATCGAACGCTCGGCTAAAATCCTCATGCCGCTGCTGTTCCTGATTCTGATCGTACTGTCGGTACATTCACTGCTGATGCCGGGCGGGGAAGCCGGGTTGAAGTTCCTCTTCGCCCCCGACTTCTCGAAGGTGACGCCCACGACCGTGCTCGTCGCACTGGGGCAGGCGTTCTTCTCGCTTTCGATCGGCATCGGCACGATGGTGACCTACGCCTCGTATTTCAAACCGGACACGAACCTGCGCCACACGGCGCTCAACGTCACCATCCTCGACACACTGGTGGCCATACTGGCCGGCGTGGTGATCTTCCCGGCGGTATTCAGCGTAGGCATCGAGCCTTCGTCGGGGCCGTCGCTCGTATTCATCACCCTGCCGAGTATCTTTAACGGCATGCCGCTGAGCATGGTGTGGTCGTCGATTTTCTTCCTGCTGCTGGTCGTCGCAGCACTCACCTCGACCATCTCGCTGCACGAGGTAGTCACGGTCTACCTGCACGAGGAGTGGCACCTGAGCCGTAAGGCTGCGGCATGGCTGACGACCGCCGCCACGGCCGCCCTGGCGTCGCTGGCATCGCTGTCGCTGGGTGCGTTGGGCAGTTGGAAGATCGCCGGGCTCTCGCTTTTCGATTCGCTCGACTTCCTGACGGCCAACATCCTGCTGCCGGCAGGCGGGCTTTTCACCTGCATCTTCGTGGGCTGGAAGCTCGACCACCACATCCTCAAGGCACAGATCACCAACGACGGAGAGCTGAAATTCCGCATCTACGGCCTGTTCAGCTTCCTGCTCCGCTACGTCTGCCCGGCCGTGCTGCTGCTGATCTTCCTCGACAACCTCGGCGTATTCTGACACGGCCGACACGCGTTTCCCCGACCCCGGACTTCGGAAAGTCCGGGGATTTTTATTTCCGCGGCCAGGACGGAATGGAGGGCGTACATTTCGATTCAAAACCACTCTTTCTCAAAAAAGCAGACATTTCGCCCAGTTTTTTTGTGTTTTATTTTGGAAAATAAAATTAAAGATTTATTTTTGTTTCATAATGAAATTAAAAATATTACACATCACAATAAAAAACACAAATACAACCGAAAAACCCAAAAAAGGTAAAAAGCGGCACGAGATCCAATCACGACCGTAAAAGGCAAACCGCGGGCAGCACCCGCGGCCTGCATCCGTTTCAGTGACAAGCTTTCGCAGCGGCAGCCGATTGCCAGGGTATGAAAAAAGGATTACATTCCGGTGACAACGACACACGGAGCCAATTATTAAAATATTTTTGCAGCCGGAGCGACAAAGGCTCCCACCTATAATAATAAAGAAACCATTCGAAAAGACCCGGCCATGAAAAACCTGTTACTTTTCCTGCTGGCCTGCAGCCTCGGCGCCGCAGCCGCAGCCCGCCCGATACGGGGATCGGTCAAATGCGGCGGAAAGCCGATGGGCGGCGTGACCGTAACCGACGGTTATACGTTCGCGCAAAGCGACGAGCAGGGCATATTCACGCTCGATGCCGACGACCAGGCGCTGTTCATCAGCCTGGTGACCCCGTCCGGCTACCTGGCTCCGCTCGAAGGGGGCATCCCGCAATTCTACCGCACATACGACCCGGCGGCCAAACGCTACGACTTCGAATTGCAACCGTGGCCCGGCTCGGGCGAATGCTACGAACTGCTGGCGATCGCCGATCCGCAGCCCAAGACCGAAGAGCATTTCCGGCGGTTGCGGAGCGAGGTCATGCCCGCATTGCAGGCGGCAACCGATAACGGGAGGACGCGGGGCTCGAACCAGGCCGCGATCGTGCTCGGGGACATCGTATGGGACTCCCCGGAACTCTTCGCAGGCGTGAAAGCGGAGTTCGCCAAGCTCGAGGTACCCGTATACGGCGTGATCGGCAACCACGACCATGACCTGAACAAATATACCGACCGCGAGGCGACGGAGAATTACCGCAGCCATTTCGGCCCCACCTATTATGCATTCGACATGGGGCGCACGCACTATATCGTACTCGACGACATCGTTTACCACGGCGCGAAGAAATACGAGGAGCGGATCGACACGATGCAACTGCGCTGGGCAGCCGCCTATGCCGAACGCCTGCCCGCAGGGTCGCGCGTCTGCATCGCGATGCATGCCCCGGCCATGAAATCGTGGCTCGGGAACCGCGTCATGGAGTCGGCCGAAGGGCTGATGGACGCCCTTGCGGGGCACGAACTGCACTTCATCACCGGGCATACGCACCTCAACTCGAATTACGACATCCGCGAGGGGGTCACGGAGCACAACGTAGCGCAGGTCTGCGGCAACCTCTGGTGGGATCCGATCAACTGGGACGGTACGCCCAAGGGCTTCCAGCTGTTCCGCGAATGCGGCGGGGAATTCTCGTGGGAATACCGGAGCCTGGGCGAGTCCCCGGCACGGCAGATCCGCGTATGGCACCCCGGCCAGGTGGCCAAGCACCCGGCCAGCATCGTGGCAAAGGTGTGGAACTGGGATTCGTACTGGACGGTCGTATGGTATGAGGACGGCCGTTACCGCGGCGCCATGCAGCGTACGACGCTCGACGACCCAGATTATACCGCACACATCGACTCGCTGAAGGCCGCCGGGAGGAAAATCTCCAAAGTCCAGCGCCCACGCCCGACGAACTTCTATTTCACGGCACGCCCCTCGGCATCGGCCCGCGAGGTGGAGGTGGTCGCCACCGACCGATTCGGCCGCCGCTACTCGGAGCGCATCGCACTCGGGCACACAGACTGACGTACAGGACACCAACACCAAAATCATCAATAGCCTATGAAAAAACTGATTACTTTAATCGCCGGGTTGCTGCTCGTCGCCCTGCCGGTCGGACTGGCCGGTTGTGACGACAGCGACAAGGAGATCTACAACGATGGCCGGCTGGTCACCGATGTAGTTATTCCGACCTCGATGACCGTCTACCGCGGGATGGAGGTTTCCGTTTCCGGCTACGGCTTCGCCCAAGGCGACGCCATCGCGTTACGCGCCGGCGAGGATCTCCCGGCAGCGACCACGGTAGCATCGGAAAAACTGCTGACGTTTGTCATACCCGACGGCGCGGCAGACCAGACCGTCTATAAGGTCGTGCTCAACCGGGCACAGGACTACCAGGTGCTCGGATCGAGCAAGATGACCGTACAACTGGCCATCGACGTCGACCTGGGCAAGACCATCTCGGGCAACTGGGGCGGCGACGCCGTGATCCGCGGCCGCGGTTTCATGGCTACGGACAAACTCCTATTGGAGCAAGGGGGGGGGAAGTTCGAAGCGCCGGTCAAGGGTGCTGACGATTCTTCGCTGACCTTCACCATTCCCCAGAACGCCGCCGACGGCGACTGCGAATTCACCCTGCAGCGCGGCGCAGAAGAGCAGGCACTGGGCTCCGCCAAACTCAACCTCTCCCTGGGCGGCGTCACCGTACCGGACAAGGAGGGCGCGACGATCAAGGGTATCGTCCACCTGGCAGGACAAGGCATCGCCGACGTCCTTGTCTCGGACGGCGACCTGATCACCAAGACCGACGCCAACGGTTTCTATTGGCTCAATTCCGAAAAACGCAACGAACTCGCCTTCGTCATCCTGCCTGCGGGCTATGACGTCCCCACCGTCAAGGCGATGCCCCAGTTCTGGCAGCCCTGCACGCTCGACGCAAACACCGTCGAACAACTCGACTTCCAGCTGCTCAGGGCCGACAACGACTCCCACACCATGCTCGTGGCCACGGACATGCACCTGGCCAACCGCAACACCCCGAAAGATTACGTTCAGTTCGCCGACGGCTTCGTCAAGGAGTTGACATCGGCCTACAACTCCGCCGCACCCGGAAAGGTATACTGCCTCAACCTGGGCGACTTCTCGTGGGACGGCTACTGGTACGACAACAAGTGGGCGCTGCCCGAATGCAAGCAGACCGTCGAGGATTTCAATTTCCAGATGTGGTCGGTGATGGGCAACCACGACAACGACCCCTATGTAGCCTCCGATTTCGGCGCCGAAGGCCCCTACCGCCAACACATGGGCCCGGTTTACTACGCCATGAACATCGGCCGGATACACTACATCATGCTCGACAACACCGAGTACCTCAACACGGGCGGCTCGCAGGGTACGGTCGGTTCGCGCAATTACAACCGCCGCTTCGACGACCGGCAGCTGGCATGGCTCAAGGAGGAACTCACCCATGTCGACAAATCGACCCCGATCGTCGTGGGATGCCACTGCCCGCTTTACTCGTACAGCGGAAGCGGCGGCGTGAGCGTAGCGCTCCAGACCCAGGCCGACATCGACAAAATCCTGAGCTGCTTCGCCGGCTTCAGCAACGTGACTTTCGTCACGGGGCACACGCACGTGAACCGCAATATCCAGTCGCCGACCTATGCGAACGTCTACGAGCAGAACATCGCGGCGGTCTGCGGCACCTGGTGGTGGACGCAGCAGTACGGCAACAACAACGTCTGCACCGACGGTTCGCCCGCGGGTTACAAGATCTTCACGGTCGACGGAACCGACCTCAAATGGCAGTACAAAGCCACGGGGCTTCCCATCGAAAAGCAATTCATCACCTACGACATGAACGAGGTCAAGGAGTACTGGGCCACCGACGCCACGGCACTCAAGGCCTTCGCCGCAGGCAACGACATGCGAAACCGCGACAAGGATTATTCGACGGTGGGCGAAAATGCCGTCTACATCAACGTCTGGGCCTACGAGCCGGGCTGGACGGTCACCGTGACGGAGAACGGAACCCCGCTCGACGTGAAACAGGTCTGGAGCAAGAAAGACCCGCTGCACAGCATTTCGTACGACATCCCGCGCGGCGCGGCCAACAACGGCACGCTCACCTTCCCCTCGACCTCCTGCATGCATATGTTCGAGGTTACGGCCTCCTCGGCGTCTTCCACGCTGGAGATATCGGTTACCGACCGCTTCGGCAACGTCAGCACGGAGTCGATGACCCGGCCCAAGGCGCTCACGACCGACGTGACCAAATAACCCTCAAAAAACCTTAAGACAATGAAGCGTATAATGAACAAATGGTTGTGGTCGTTATTATGCGTCACGCTCCTGGGAGCCGCGGCGTGCAGCGACGACGACACCGAAGGGGATTCGGGGAACCCCATCCCCCCGGCACTCTCCACCGAAAACCTGCCCGATGCAGGGCTGAAGTTCCTCTATTCGGCACTGACCCCGCATACATTTACCATGAGCGTCGACGCGCCCTGGGAGATCACCAAGACCGCAGGCTGGTTCGTCGTCACCCCGAACAAGGGCGAGGCGGGCCAGAATATCCAGGTCACCGTCACCCCGACCCTGAACCAGGGCGAGGCGCGCGACGGCGAATTCACCATCCGCGCCAACAGCGGCAACAACCTCCATCCCTGCCTGACGCAGAAGAGCATCCCGCTTTCGCAGGACGCCTACCTGGCGGCCGGCATCGTGATAACGGGGCTCGACGAACGCCTGCTGGCATTCGAAGCCGAAGATACGGATCCGGTGATCTTCACCGTCGAGGCATCCTACGACTGGACGCTCACGGTGGAGAACGAGACCTGGCTGACGGTCGCCCCCAAGAGCGGCAAGGCCGGCTCTGCGGCCGAAGTCACCATCACGCCCAAGGCCAACACCACCGACGAACGCCGCGAGTCGAAGATAACGATCACGGCCGGCGACGCCGAATTCGGGGAGAACACCGCCGAGGAGATCATCGAGCTGGTTCAGGCGCCCTACATGCCCAAGGACACGCATGCCGAGGGATACGTCTTCTTCAGCGACGACTTCCAGTGGATTCCCGACAACTGGGTGAGCCCCTACACCAAGTACGGCTGGCCGAGCGTGTCGATCGACGGCACGAACGGCAACGAGTTCGCCCTCTCGACCGACGGGATGAAAGAGGCCGTAGCGGCCAAGGGTTACACCTACACGCCCTCGGTATATGCCCGTTACGAAGGCCATGTCAAGCTGGGTAAGACCGCCAACATGGGCGCCATCACGATCCCCGCGCTCACGGGCATCGACGCCGGCAAGGCCGCGACGCTGCTCGTGCAGTTCGACGCAGCCGCCTATTCGTCGGCAGGCGGCGCGGTGGACAACGGCGACGACCACATGGACGTCACGATCAAAGGGCCCGGCACGATCGGCGACCTGGTGGAAACCACCGCGCTGGTCGAGGTGAAGAACGTCTGGGAGTGGACGCGCTACTCGCTGATCGTCTACGGCGCTACGAACGAAACCCGCATCACCTTCGGCAGCGAGCGCGAAGTGAAATGCCGCCTCTACCTGGACAACATCACCGTGACGCGCGCCAAGGACGAGAACCCCGAAGCCCCGGCACCGGAGGCACTCGTCACCCCGTTAGACAAGGAGATCGTCAACACTTCCGATCCGAGTCTCTTCGATGCCAACAGCATGGTGGTCGCCGAAGGCGGCACGCTGACCTGCTCGGTGCGCGTCAACAAGGCCTGGACGGCAGAGACCGACTGCGACTGGCTGACGATCACCACCGTACGCTGCGGCGACGCAGACCCGTCGACGGTAACGGGCGCGAACAACGGCGCATCGCTCTCGAACGGCGTGGCGACCGTCAAGGCCACGGGGCTGCCCTACGTCACCACCAAGGTGGAAGTAGGCAGGAACTCCGGAGGCGAAAGCCGCACGGGCCATATCATCATCAAGTCGGAAGGCGCAGAGATCGAGAAGGTTGCCGTCACGCAGGCTGCGGAAGGAACGTCTGTTACCGGGATCGTCATCACGGGACTCACGGAAAACCAAATCCCCGAATTCGCCGCTGATGCGACCGCAGAAACGACTTTTACCGTCCGTGCAGATACTGACTGGACAATTGAGGTTCCGGTGGCAGAGACCTGGTATTCGGTAACGCCGCTCTCCGGCGCAGCCAATACCGACGTCACGGTAACCGTAACGCCGACGCCCAATACCGGCGGCGCACGCGACGGTTCGTTCACCATCCAGTCGGGAACGAATACGGAGACGATTCTCCTGTCGCAGGCACCTTCGGCTTCAGCCCTTCATTTCGAGTGGTCATTCCCCGCAACCGCTGAGGAAAACAACCTGGTAAGCCGTACAGAACGCTGGTATAAAAGCGATGACGGGAAAGCCCGGATTGACGCCGTACGTGCCGTGGACAATCCATCGAATCCCGACATGTCCTATTCGCTGGGATACGACAACGAAATCGGCAGAATCCTGATGTACGGATTCGCACTGGACGATTACTGGCTCTTCACGCTGCCGGTCAAAAATTTCAAGGCCAATACGACCCTCAACCTCCGGGCGCTGATCTCCTCCTCGGCATCGGATCCAAAATTCTACATCCTCGAATACTCGGCCGACGGACAAGCCAGCTGGACGTCCGTCAACACCACGAGCATCGAGGACAAATCGGCCAAAGATACCGCGCTGCGCACGATCGTTTACACGCACATGATGCCCGACACGCCGGCCAACGGCGATGTGATCGTCGATGACGACATCACCATCCCGACCGCTGTCGCCGACGGCAACATCTACCTGCGACTGAGGGTGTGCGATGCCATGGCCGGCAACAAGGCCAAAAACATCGTCCCCGCAAACGGCGGCACAACCCGCATGAAAACCAAAGAGGGCATCTGTGATGCCATCTCCGTCACGGAAGTACAACGCTGACAGGAAAACGGCTGCGGCCGCCCGCAGGACGACCGCAGCCGTTCGACAAAAAAACCCGAATTAAAAAAATCAACAATATGAAGCTTAAAACATACATACGGAATGCTTTGGCAACCGCGGTAATGTTGCTGGTCGCTTCGGCCGCCTGGGCCCAAAGCCGCAACATCACGGGCATCGTGTTCGACACGGACGGCAAAAGCCCGCTCGTCGGGGCCACCGTCATCCTGAAGGGGACTGCGACAGGCACGATTTCGAACGCAGACGGAACCTATACGATCCATGTGGGCAGCGACAACGACGTGCTGGTCTTCCAGTCGCTGGGCTATGACCCGCAGGAGGTCACGGTCGGAAGCCGCACCACGGTCAATGTCACGCTGAAAGAATCGGCGCAGAAGATCGACGAAGTGGTCGTCACGGCCCTCGGCCTGACCCGCTCGGAGAAATCGGTCGGCTATGCCGTTTCGAAAGTCTCGGGCGACGAACTCACCAAATCCATATCGAGCAACTGGGTGACGGGGCTCAACGGCAAGGTCGCCGGTATGTCGATGTCCTCGGCGGGCACCGGCCCCGGCGGTACGGTACGTGTGACGCTGCGCGGCGACACGTCGCTCAACTACGGCGCCAACGAAGCGCTGTTCGTCATCGACGGTATCCCGATGAGCAACGGCTCGGTAGCATCCGGTTCGGGCGCCAACTACGCCAACAGCAACGCCCCGGTGGACTTCGGTAACCCAATCTCCGACCTCAACCCTGACGACATCGAGAACGTCTCCGTCCTCAAGGGCCCCGCCGCAGCCGCGCTTTACGGTTCGATGGGCCAGAACGGCGTGGTGCTCATCACCACCAAGTCGGGCCGCGAACAGCGCGGTATCGGCGTTACCTACAACGGTTCGGTGACCTTCGAGACCGCAGGCTTCTGGCCCGAATTCCAGGAGGAATACGGCCCCTCGGCCGTCACCACGTCGCTCACCAACCGCGTCGCATCGGCATGGGGCCTTCCCGGCACGATGACCTATGACGGGCAGCCCGTCCGCCAGCAGATTTCGCGCTACACGTACGGCGAGCATTTCGACTCCAGCAAGCTGCGCTACCTCTACATGTCGAAGAACTGGGAGACCGGGGAGTTCACCCCCCTGCCGTGGGTATACGCCGACGACTGGTTCACCGGCCTCTTCGAAACGGGCGTTACGTGGAGCAACTCGGTGACCATCGACGGTTCGACGGGCAAGGGTACGAGCACGCGCTTCTCGTTCACCGACCTGCGCAACGACTGGATCACGCCCAACTCGGGCTACGAACAGCAGACCTTCGCACTGGCCCTGAACCAGAAGATCAGCAAGGCCATCAAACTGGCGGCAAAGGTCAACTACATCCGCAAGAACAGCGACAACATGCCCATGTCGGGTTACAGCCAGGGTTCGCCCATGTACGGCCTGATCTGGGGCTACAACACCAACCCCATCTCGGCTTACCGCGACGAGTACATGCAGGGCCGTTATACCTACGCCAACTACCTGGCAGGCAGTGGCGAGGACAAGTACAACACCACTTCGGGGCTTATCTACAACAGCCTCGAGGGCCACAACCCCTACCGCACGCTGTACGAGGAGCTGAACAAACTGGATCGTGACCGTATCTTCGGCAACGTGAGCATCGACTTCACGATCCTGCCCGAATTGACCTTCACGCTGCGCGGCGGCTTCGACGCCAATATCGAATGGCGCTCGCAGCAGAAACCCTTCATGTCGCTCGACAACCGCTACGGCATGTACCGCGAGAAGACAATCCGCCGCTACGACTACAACTCGGACTTCCTGCTCAAGTACAACAAGCTGTGGGATCGCTTCGGCGTCACGGCGGCGTTCGGCGGCAGCGTCCTGCGCAACAAGTACTACTCGACCACCATCACCGCCTCGCAGCTGAGCAGCGAAGGCCCCGGCATGTATTCGTTCGCCAACGCCGCGGTAGCCCTCGACACGTCGCCCTACCGCAGCAACCGGCAGACCAACAGCCTTTACGGCTTCGTCAACCTGTCGTGGGACGACACCTACTTCCTCGACGTCACGGCCCGCAACGACTGGTCGTCGACGCTGGCTCCCTCCAACTGGAGCTATTTCTACCCGTCGGTATCGGCCAGTATCCTGCTCGACAAGGCGTTCAAGATCAACTCCCCTCATGTCAACATGATCAAGCTGCGCGGTTCGTGGGCACAGGTGGGTAACGACACTTCGGTCTTCTCGCTCTACGACGACTACTCGACCACGGACTATCCGGGCGGCGTCACGCTGCCTACGGCCAGCAACTACCCGTACATCCTCCCGGAAAAGACCAGCAGCTGGGAAGTCGGCCTGGAAACCAAGTTCCTGGGCAACCGGCTCAATGTCGACGTGGCGCTCTACAAGACCAGCACCCGCAACCAGATCATCAGCGCCGAAACGAGCGCCGAAACCGGCAGTACGTCCCGCAAGATGAACGCCGGCCTGATTACCAACAAGGGTGTCGAGGTCACGTTCCGCATGGTTCCCGTCCGCACGAAGGACATCAACTGGGAGATCAACGGCAATTGGTCGCTCAACAAGAACAAACTCAACGAGCTGCAGAACGGATGGGATCCCGCAACGCCGTTGCAGACCTCGACCTGGACGCCCATCGGCAGCCGTATATTCGTCTACTCGTACGTGGGCAAGTCCATGCACCAGCTCTATTCGGCCAGCCACTACGAGTACGCGCCGGAGGGTTCGACCTACACGGACGAAAACGGTAACCAGGTCGACTGCTCGGGCATGCAGATCATCAACGCCAAGACCGGCTACCCGCTGCTGACCAAGGAGACCGACTCCAAGAAGTTCGAGCACCTGGGCAGCGTAATCCCCGACTGGAAGGCAGGCTTCGGCACGACGTTCCGCTACAAGAACCTCTCGCTGAGCGCGCAGTTCACGGCGCAGGTCGGCGGCGTGGCCTACTCGGTGACCAACTTCGCACTCTCGTACCAGGGCAAACTGAAGAACTCGCTCGCCGGACGTGACGACGGCCTGGTTCTGCAGGGCGTCAACGCCGTGGACAACGGCGACGGCACGGTTTCCTACCAGAAGAACACCGCCGTCACGGAGAACATCTACACCTACTACCAGTCCTACAAATGGGTGCGCGACAACGGCCGTGAAAACACGTTCAGCACCGACTTCCTCAAGTTCAAGGAGCTGCGCATCGACTACCAGCTGCCGAAGCACCTGATGGCCAAGACCCGTTTCCTGCAGGGCGCGTCGATCGGGTTCTTCGCCACCAACCTCTTCTGCATCACCGACTGGCCGCAGTTCGACCCCGAGGCGGCAGGTCTGGTCAACGGTACGAACATTTACCCCGGTATCGAAACCGTCACCTTCCCGATGACGCGTACCTACGGTATCAACATCAAACTTCAGTTCTAAAACTGCGAACGCCATGAAATACGCAAAATATATCCTGATACTCGCGCTGCTCGCCGCATCGGGCGCATGTACGAACGATTTCGAGGATTACAACACCAATCCGAACAAACAATCGGAAGGGTCGGTAGCCCCCATCGCGCTGCTCGAACCGCTGATTTACAGCTCCACGAACAGCTATTCGTCCTACATGCTGAGCATCGCCAACGAGATTTCGCAGGTCACCGTGGCCAAGTCGACACCGCGCCGCGAACACTGCTACAACCTTGCCGACGGCAATTTCAAGGCCATCTGGAACCTCGGGTACAAATGGGCCGGCAATGCCAAGCACATGTACGACCTGGCCGTGGCGCAGAACCAGCCCAACTTCCAGGCCATCGGCCTGACGCTGAAGGTCTATAACATGTCGATCCTCACCGACATGTTCGGTTCGATCGCCTACCGCGAGGCGCTCAAGGGCGGCGAGGGCATCAACACCCCGCATATCGACTCGCAGCAGGAGGTCTATACGGCCATGCTGGAGGAACTCGAGCTGGCCAACTCGCTCTACAACGCCAGCCTGGGGCTGGACGACCCCACCAAGGACGGCATCTACGGCGGCGACATCGCCAAGTGGCAGAAATTCACCAACACGCTGCGCCTGCGTCTGCTGATGCGCGTGAGCGGCCGTAACAACGCCTTCACCCCCACGGTCGGCGAGCAGATCAATCAGATCATCTCCAACCCGGGCAAATACCCCGTCTTCGAATCGAACGACGACAACGCCACCGTGAAGTTCTCCGGCAGCGCGGAGTATTACAAGACCTATTTCAACTCCAGTTCGTTCCCCGACGACAAGAGCCTGTCGAGCGACCACCACATCGCCGCACAGCTGCTCGACCTGCTCTACGACGCTTCGGACGGCTTCGTCGACCCGCGCCTGCGCATCTGGATCAAGCCCCGTTACGTCCAGTATCCCAGTGCGACCGAGCCCGACGTGATCCGCGAAATGATCGGCGCCGTCTCGGGCTGTACGATCAGCTACAACGGCATCACCTCCATCAGCGAACGCGAACCCTACCTGCATTACGAAACGCTGGTGGGCGACACGCGCCCCAACCACATGCTCGACTACGACGAGCTGCTCTTCATCAAGGCCGAAGCAGCGATGAACGGCTGGATATCGGGCTCCGCCAAGGAGTATTACGAAGCGGCGATCACCGCGTCGTGCCAGAAATGGGGCGAATACGGCATTTACGCTTCCTACCCCGAACTCAACGCGTCGAACAAGATCGAACTCAAGACCGTAGCCATCACGCAGAAGCACATCGCCGCACTGCTGGCGAGCGACCACGTAAAATGGAACAATACCCAGCAGCGCCTCGCCGAGCAGAAATGGCTCTCGCTGTTCTGGGTCATCGGCTTCCAGATGTACCACGAAATGCGCCGCACGGGGTATCCCGAGTGCAAGACCGGCATGGGAACGATCGAGCTGAACGCCACGGGCGGCAAGTTCATCGCCCGCTATCCCTATCCGTCGATCGCGATCGCCAACAACCGTGCGAACTATACGGCCGCATTCGAGGCACAGGGCGGTACCATCAACGACAACACCATGGTCTTCCCGATCTGGTGGAGCGGCCAGGCCGTCGCCAAGGATGCCGGGCAGCCGTGGGAACACTCGTTCCGCAAGAATGTCATCGCCGAAGAGAACTTATAATCTAAAAACGAACGCACTATGAACGCGAAAAACATATTCCGCAACATAAGGGGCCTGGCCATGTCGGCGCTGCTCCTGATCCCGGCGGCCTTCGTCTCGTGCAGCGACGACGACACGGAGGGCGGCAGCCCCTACTTCCGGCTGGAGAATACCGTCGTATCGAGCAAGCTGGTGACCGCCTCCTCCGACCTGGGTTTCGACGCCGAGGCCATCATCGGCGACGCCACGCTCGAACTGATCCGTTACGACATCCGTTCGAACTGCAACTGGAGTGTCGAATGCAACTCCACGGACGGAGACTGGATCAAATTCTACCCCAAGACAGGCCAGGGCGACGGCAAGGTACGCTTCTGCCTGGACGATAACGACGCCAACACCCCGCGTTCGGCGACGGTCGTATTCCGCTATGCGGACGGCAGGCAGACCGAAACGACCCTCGTCGTCAACCAGAGCGCCAACGAACCTTACATCCGGTTCGTCGTCAACAACATCGAGACGAACGAGATCGTAGCGGGACGTTATGCCGCCCATTACGACATCAGGGTCGCGTCGAACGTGACGCCGTTCTACGAACCCGAAAAAGCCGAATGGGCAACCTTCACCGAGACGGGCAACGGGACTTTCACGCTCGACATCGAGGAGTATCCCGAGCAGCCGGCATCCCTGAGCCGTGATTTCAGCATCGCCTTCAAGGGCAGCGGCCAGTACAAGGACATCAGAGCCGACCTAAACATCCTGCAGGACATCACGCCGCAGATCGAGATTACGAGCGAGGACATCGGCGACGACCTGGCACTGCCCCCGTTCCCGGCCTACCAGCCCAATGCATTCACCTTCAAGGTGAAATCCAACTGGGACTGGACGATTTCGGTTGCCGAGAACGCATGGATCGAGGTCACGCCCTCGGCCGGCGAAGCGGACAAGGAGTATGTCATGACGGTGAAAGCGACCAGCAACCTCTCGCTCGACGAACGCTCCGCTTCGTTCTCGATCATCTCGGACGAGGTGCTCGGCACCAAAGCCGTCAAGGAGATCTTCGTGACACAGGAAAGCCTGGCGGAAGGCGGGCCGCTGGAAGGTCTGGACGCTCCGGTAAAGTGGTTCTTCAACGGTGCATCGGGCACGGACTACACGGTTCCGAAAGAGCAGTTCGAGCAGAACAACAAGCTCATGGCCTCGTCGGGCGTAGGTTATATCTCCTACTTCCACACCTTCAACTCCGACGGCAGCCTGCACCCCAACAGCACGCGCATGATCGGCGGCACGGGACAACCCTACGTCACGGGAGCATGGAAGGGCGACTACTGGTTATTCGAAGTTCCGGTCAAGAACTTCAAGTCGGGAACGAAGGTTCGTTTTACGGGTCTCACACGTATCTCCGGCACCGGACAGAAGTACTGGAGCCTGCAATATATGGACGGTACGAGCTGGAAACCGGCGACCGACACGCAGACCGCAACCGTCAACGGGGAACAGATCACCTACACGCATCTGGTACCGACGGCCAACATGCAGATCGACGAGACAATGACCTTCGCACGCGGTATCAGCGACGGCAGCGTCAAGATCCGGTTCTATTGCGAAGCCAACACCACGGGCGGCACGGAACCCAACGGCGGTACGATCCGCTGGGCAAGCTCCGCCGATAACGGGTACAACGACAGTCCGGTCATTCAGGTTGTCGAATAACACCGTTCGATCCCCATACCGAAGAGGGAGGCCTGAAGGCCTCCCTCTTCTTTTATTCCGCCCCGGGTGGCAACGGCGATGGCGGTGGTACAGGCCTCCGAAGGCCGGGCCCGCCGGGCCCGAGGCACATGCCTTTCCGTCCAAGCCGTGAATGGCGCCCCGGAGCATATCAGGCGGCGGAGAGGGACGCACGGGCGCCGACACGGACACACAACTCGCGGGCACACGAGTTCAAGACGCACAGCACACGGTTCACGGAGCACGGTTCCCAGAGCACAGGACACGGATCATAGGTCATGACACACGGACGCAACTGATAACCGCTACGCACCGCCGGAAACGCCGCAAAAAAGGGAGCCTATGAAAGGCTCCCTTTAATATCTGTACCAAAGTCGTCAGTTGATGTTCCGCCGGTCGGGTTCGTGGTCGGGGGAAGCGGCTTCCATGTCGATCTGCAACTTGACCATGTTGATGGCTGTCGCAGCCGCTTCATCGCCCTTGTTGCCGTGGCGTGCTCCGTGCCCTTTGTCGCCGGGGCGGCCGCCGCAGCGGTCGAGCGCCTGCTGCATGTCGTTGACGGTCAGCACACCGAATGCGATCGGCATGTTCCACTGGATCTGCAGCTGGGTGATACCCTGCGTCACGCCCTGGCAAATGAAATCGAAATGGCGCGTATCGCCCTGGATGACACACCCGAGCGCGATCACCGCGTCGACATCGGTATATTCGGCGAAAAACTGTGCGCCGAGCGCCAGTTCGAACGTCCCGGGGACATATTTGATCTGGATGTTCAGGTCGGGGCATCCGGCGGCACGCAACGTGCGCACGGCGCCTTCGAGAAGGGCTTCGGTGACCTCGCGGTTCCACTCGGCCACGACGATGCCGAACCGCATCTCGGCGGCCGAAGGCAGGGGTGAATCGAATTGGGAAAGGTTATGCTTCTTGGTCGCCATAGTCTCCGGTTATTTTATGCTGCCGAGAAGTTTCTCCGCGTCGCGTGCGTCCATCGACGCCGGGTACGAAGTCAGTATCTGCTCGTAGTATGCGGCCGCTTTCGCGCCGTTGCCCTGGGCCTGCTCGGCCAGGCCGGCTTTGCGGAGGTACATCGGAGCGGTGAGGTTGTTGT
>OCAQ01000625.1_pt1 | contig 18544 bp, 18 predicted proteins | sample 1538291 | NCBI WGS metagenome assembly OCAQ01 (sample SAMEA2580277, study PRJEB22360) | human gut metagenome | biome: human gut; feature: human-associated habitat; material: faeces | place: Denmark | collected 2008/2010 | reverse complement strand
TATTGATTAATATTCTTTAATATGTTAATATCAAAATGTTATTTATATATATGGAGGTCTATATATGCCAGATAATTTTAAAAAGGATACAAGCATAGAGGACGAAATTGAAAAGTCATTGCAGAAGATGGTAGAAGAAGAGACTACAGTAGCTAAGGCTCTAGTAGGAAAGAATGATTTACCTTCTAATATGAAGACAGCAGATATTAATGATGGTAAAACAAGAGTTATTCCACAGATAACTGATGAGATATTAAGAGAACAGAAGAACGATTATTCAGCAAAAAATGGTGAGCAGGAAGATGTTATGGAAGATGATAATATTTTTGCTGATGATGAAGAGGATGAGACTGAGGAATCTTTAGATAATGATAATGGTAATAAGACAGAGGCTGTTGCTGATAAAAAGCCTAAGAAGCCTGTAGATAAGAAAACCAAGCTTATTTTTGCCGGAGTTGGTGCCGGTGTGGCAGTTGTCATTATAATTATAATAATTGTTGCAGTATCACTTAATAAAAAGAGTAAGCAGAATTATGACTATTATTATAATACAGGAATGAAACTGTACGAAGAAGGCAATTACGGAGATGCTTCTTCATATCTTAGCAAAGCTTCTAAAGAGAATGAAGGAAAGAAGAATCTTAATCTTAAGTACACATTGTACAGATGCTATGAGAGTTCTGGTAATGAGGATGAGGCTGTTAATGTGTTGAAGGATATTCTGTCATATGATGAGAATTACGAAGATGCAGTCAAGGCACTTGCAGACATTTATTATAAAAGAGAAGATGCTGATAATTTAACTAATCTTATAAGAAAATATCAGGATGGCAAATGTAAAGATGCTGTTAAGAATTATATAGTAAGTGAGCCGGTTCCTTCTAAAGAATCAGGTTCATATGATGATGATGTAGAGCTTAAGTTTACATGTGCTTCTGGCTGTGTTGTGTATTATACAACAGATGGCAAAGAGCCGGACAGCAAGAGTACATTATATGATGGAACAGGTATTAAACTTGAGACAGGAACTACCAAGATAAAAGCAGTTGCTGTTAATTCAATGGGTGTATACAGCAGCGTGGCTGACTTTGAGTATGTTATAGAATATGGTGCACCTGCAGCACCAGATGTAAGTCCTGCATCAGGAAAATATTCTGCAGGAGAGAAAGTTAAGATTAATAACATTCCTGACAAATGCAAGGCGTATTATACAACAGATGGTACAACTCCTACAGCTTCATCAACAGAGTATACAGGTGAATTCGATATGCCAGCCGGTAATACTGTAATTGCATTTGTTATAATTAACGATCATGAGCAGAGCAGTTCTGTAGTTAAGAGAAATTATAATGTTGAAGTAAAGAATACATATACATATAGTCAGGCTGAAAGCCAGCTGAAAAATGTCCTTATATCAAAGAAGGTGCTTAAGTCAGACAGCGTAGCTTCAGATGGTTCAGGTGTTAATTTTGTCTATATTTCAAAGACAAAGGTTGGCAACAATGAAATGTATATTATCAGATATGATGTAATAAAGGGTGGTTCTACAACAACTGCCGGATTATATGGCGTTGATACATCAAGCGGTAAGGTGTATACTGTTACAGGTACAGAAGGCAGTTATTCTGCCAAAGAATACTAAAGGTTGATTGTGCGTAATGCACTTCATAATATTACTTTTTGAAAGGAGAATTGTAATGTATAAAATTCTTAAGGCTGAGAAGTTAGCAGAGAAGATCTTCCTTATGGATGTTGAAGCTCCTAGAGTTGCTAAACATTGTGAACCTGGCCAGTTCGTTATTGTAAAGATGGATGATTTGGGCGAAAGAATTCCACTTACTATTTGTGATTATGACAGAGAAGCAGGAACTATAACAATAGTTGTTCAGATAGTTGGAGCGTCTACTGAGAAGATGTCACATCTTAAAGCAGGAGATGCATTTGAAGATTTTGTTGGACCTCTTGGATGTCCATCAGAGCTTATCAGCAAGGATATTGAACAACTCAAGAAGATGAATATTGTATTCATTGCAGGAGGTCTTGGAACAGCACCTGTATATCCACAGGTTAAATGGATGCATGAGCATGGTGTAGATGTTGATGTTATCGTTGGTGCTAAGAATAAGGAACTTATAATCTTAGAGGAAGAGATGAAGGCCGTTGCTGGTAATCTTTACATAACAACTGATGATGGAAGCTATGTAAGAAAAGGTATGGGTACAGATGTGCTTAAGGATCTTGTTGCAGAAGGAAAACATTATGATTTATGTGTAGCAATCGGACCTATGATTATGATGAAATTCGTCTGTCTTCTTACTAAGGAACTTGGAATTCCTACAATTGTCAGCATGAATCCGATTATGGTTGATGGAACTGGTATGTGTGGTGCATGTCGTCTTAAGGTTGGCGATGAGATTAAGTTTGCATGTGTTGACGGACCTGAGTTTGACGGTCATCTTGTAGACTTTGACCAGGCTATGAAGAGAAGTGCTATGTACAGAACTGAAGAGGGAAGAGCAATGCTCAAGCTTCAGGAAGGCGATACACATCACGGCGGTTGTGGACAGTGTAATTAGAAAGGATGGGTTTCAAAATGGACGTAATGAAGAAAGTGCCAGTCAGAGAGCAGGCTCCTGACGTAAGAAATAAGAATTTTGATGAAGTATGTCTTGGATATAACAAGGAAGAAGCTATGGAAGAGGCAACAAGATGCCTTAACTGTAAGAATGCAAGATGTGTTCAGGGCTGTCCTGTATCTATCGATATCCCAGCATTTATTCATCAGGTAAAAGAAGGAAATATTGAGGAAGCATATAAGATTATTGGTAAGTCAAGTGCACTTCCTGCTGTATGTGGCCGTGTATGTCCACAGGAGACACAGTGTGAAGGTCAGTGTATCAGAGGAATCAAGGGTGAATCAGTATCAATTGGTAAGCTTGAAAGATTTGTTGCTGACTGGGCAAGAGAGAATAATGTTGAGCCAGAGAAGCCAACAGAGAAGAAAGGCAAGAAAGTTGCTGTTATCGGTTCAGGTCCTTCAGGACTTACATGTGCCGGAGACCTTGCAAAAATGGGATATGACGTAACTATATTCGAGGCTTTACATGAGGCTGGTGGTGTATTAGTATATGGTATTCCTGAATTCCGTCTTCCTAAGTCAACAGTAGTTGCCCACGAAGTTGAGAATGTTAAGAAGTTAGGCGTTAAGATTGAGACTAATGTTGTTATTGGTAAGTCAATGACAATTGACCAGTTACTTGAAGATGAAGACTTTGATGCAGTATTCATCGGTTCTGGTGCAGGTCTTCCAAGATTCATGGGTATCCCAGGCGAGAATGCTAACGAAGTATTTTCAGCTAATGAGTACCTTACAAGAAGCAATCTTATGAAAGCTTTCAAGGATGAGTATGATACTCCAATAGCGAGATTTAAGAAGGTTGCTATCGTTGGTGGCGGTAATGTTGCTATGGATGCTGCAAGAACAGCATTAAGACTTGGAGCAGAGACTCATATCGTATACAGAAGAAGTGAGGAGGAGCTTCCAGCAAGAGCTGAGGAAGTACATCACGCTAAGGAAGAGGGAATCATATTTGACCTTCTTACTAATCCGACAGAGATTCTTACAGATGACAAGGGTAATGTTACAGGTATGAAGTGTATTAAGATGGAACTTGGTGAACCTGATGCTTCAGGAAGAAGAAAGCCTGTAGAGATTCCTGGTTCAGAGTTTGTCATGGAATTAGATGCAGTTATCATGTCACTTGGTACTTCACCTAACCCACTTATATCTTCAACAACTAAGGGACTTGACATTAATAAGAGAAAATGTATCGTAGCAGAAGAAGAAACTGGTAAGACATCTAAGGAAGGTGTATATGCTGGTGGAGATGCTGTTACAGGTGCAGCTACAGTTATTCTTGCCATGGGAGCAGGAAAGGCTGGAGCTAAGGGAATTGATGAATTCCTTTCTAACAACTAATCAGAATAAAATAAACCCGCTGTGTCTGTTAATTACACAGCGGGTTTTATTGATTATAAGAATTAATTAAACATTTTTTCAACGAACTGTTCTGAAAAATTCTCGGCTTCTTCATCTGAGAGTTCAGTAAATTGTACGGTTAACTGTTCTTTAACATAAGCTGTACGGTTAAAATATTTCATTTCTTCCTGAATATCTCCGGTGTAAGAATTTTCAATATCTTCTTTGGTTATGTTGTCTTCAAGCCAGTTAAGTACATTGGCGGCTTTCTTATCCTCAGTTTCAGCCTTGGCTTTAATTTTGTTAGAGTATTTCAAGGACCAGACACCGATTGCAATGAATCCGACAAATAACAGACCAAGAACAATGTTAATAAAAAGGAATGAAGGTGCATCTTTAGTTACTATCTTAATGATACCGATATCATTAAGAATCATAAGAATGATTCCGATTCCTCCACATACAAAGAATGTGATGGCAGAAGATAAGTTATCCTTGTACTTGTCAGTGCTGCTTTCATACAGGCTTCCACCTGTAAGAAGAGAGTCATTCCCGTTATTATCCTGAATGTTGTCATTAGTTATGTCAGTTGCGTTTTCAGACATAATATTCCTCCTTGTTATAGAACTTAACCATAAGTCCTTTGTTGTTCAGATATTATAAAATATAATTGTGAAAAAATAAAGAACATCTGGATTAATGTGGTAAAATACGAAAGAAAGATATTACAGATTAGTAAGATTAAGGAGATTGATATGAAAACACTTATAGTGACAGGAGGAAGTCTTGATATAAGCTGGGCAAAGGATTTTGTCAGGACAATAAATGCTGAATACATAATTGCAGCTGACAGTGGTCTTAAATATATTGATGAACTCGGGCTTATGCCTGATATGATACTGGGAGATTATGATTCAGTTGAAGCAGGTCTGCTTGACAAGTATAAAAGTACAGATATTAAGACTTATCCCAGAGAAAAGGATTATACAGATACGCATATTGCTATTATAAATGCGTTGAAAGCCGGAGCTTCAGTTATATATATACTTGGGGCAACAGGTACAAGGATGGATCATACATTTACCAATATATGCAATATGAAGGCTGCACTTGACAGTGATGTGCCATGTTTTATATGTGACAGTCACAATAAAATATATCTTGTAAATGACAAGATGGAAGAAGTAAAAGTGTCAAAAAAAGGACAGTATGGTGATTATGTATCATTTGTTCCACTATCTGAAGAAACAATTATAAGCCTTGCAGGATTTAAATATGTGCTTGATGATTATATACTTCATCAAGGCTTAAGCATATGCCAGAGTAATGAAATTAAAGAAAATGAGGCGGTTATAAATATAAAAAAAGGACTTGTGATTGTATTTGAAACAAAGGACTAAAAACACTTGTAATTATTGGCAGATTGTAATAAAATTAACAAAGAGTTGCGCAATTGCAACGTAAAAAACAAGGGAGGTCTCGTAATGAGTAATACAACACAGGCATTATCAAGGATTGAAGCAATACTTGATGATAGCAGCTTTGTTGAAATCGGTGCTGGTGTGACTGCCAGATCTACAGATTTTAACATTCAGGAAAAGAAGGCTCCATCCGATGGTGTTATTACAGGATACGGAGTTATTAATGGTAATCTTGTGTATGTATACAGCCAGGATGCAACTGTTCTTAATGGTTCTATCGGTGAGATGCATGCTAAGAAGATTTCAGCACTTTATGATTATGCTATGAAGATGGGAGCTCCTGTGATAGGTCTTATTGACTGCGCAGGTTTAAGACTTCAGGAAGCAACAGATGCTCTTGAAGGTTTCGGTACAATTTATAAGAAGATGTCTATTGCATCAGGTGTTATTCCACAGATCACAGCAGTTTACGGTAACTGTGGCGGTGGACTTGCAATTCTTTCTTCATTATCTGATTTTACATTTATGGAAGATAGCAAGGCAAAGTTTTTTGTTAACAGCCCTAATGCATTAGATGGTAATAACGAATCAAAGCTTGACACAGCGTCAGCTAAGTTCCAGGCAGAAGCAGGAGTTGTTGATTTTACAGGAGATGAGGAGACTATTGCTAATGGCGTAAGACAGTTAGTTTCTATGCTTCCTGCTAACAACGAAGAGGATGCTGCAGTTTCTGCAACAACAGATGATCTTAACAGAGCATGCCCGGATATGGCAGCAGAGATTGCTGACCCTGCATTAGCTCTTTCAGATATTGCTGATGATAATGTATTTGTTGAAGTTAAGGCTTCATATGCTAAAGAAATGGTTACAGGATTTATTCAGGTAGATGGAATTACTATTGGTGCTGTAGCTAACAGAACAGCTCTTTATGATGAAGAGGGCGAAGTGGCTGAAAAGTTTGAACCGGTTCTTACAGTTAAGGGCGCTTACAAGGCAGAGAATTTCGTTAATTTCTGTAATGCATTTGAGATTCCGGTACTTACACTCACTAATGTTAAGGGATTCGAAGCTACAGTAGCAGCTGAGAAGGGAATTGCAATTGCAAGTGCCAAGCTTACATATGCATTTGCTAACGCAGATGTACCTAAGGTTAATATTATTACAGGTGAGGCTTATGGAAGCGCATATGTTTCTATGAACTCTAAGTCTTTAGGTGCTGACCTTGTATATGCATGGCCAACAGCTTCTATCGGAATGATGGATTCACAGCTTGCAGCAAAGATTATGTATGCGGATGAGATAGCAGCCGCTTCTGATGTGGCAGCAACTGTTTCAGAGAAGGCAGCAGAATATGCTAAGTTACAGTCGAGTGTTGAGTCAGCAGCAGCAAGAGGATATGTTGATGCTGTTATTGACCCGGAGAATACAAGACAGTATGTAGCTGCTGCATTTGAAATGTTATTTTCAAAGAGAGAGGTTCGTCCTGATAAGAAGCATGGAACAGTTTAATTAAGAGGTGACAATATGAAGAAGACTAATTTGAAAAGATTCTTATTGTTATTCTGCATGTTAGCCTGCGTATTCAGTATGACAGCCTGTGGTAATGCACAGATTGATACTAATACAGCTAAAGAATCCGTTAAAGATAGCGAGGTTGCTTATGTTGAGAATTACCTCAAGGACTGGGCAAAGGATATGATTCTTTACCTTGACAGCAATCAGGGCGAAGCAGGAACAGATGCTCTTATTGCAGATGCAGAAGCAGGAAGAACCCTTAATGATGTTAACAGTAAGATGTATATTGTTAATCAGCAGGGAATGAATGTTAAAACAATAGGATTATACAATAGCTGGAACAGCACTAAAGATGAACTTGGTGAACTCAAAGAGGCTGTTGATGTTAATAACATTAATGTAAAGGTCAGCGATGAAACAAGTGAATTATGTACTATTTCAGTTAAACTTGAATTCGAAAAGAGAGAATGTACATTTGAATTCGTAATCAATACAGATTACACACTTGAGAGTGGAGCTATTAATCCATCTTACACAACAGCTGAGAAGATGGGAAAAGCCGGAATGAATACACTTATTGGTATGGGAACTGTATTCGTAGTTCTTATATTCATTTCATTCATTATTTCTCTGTTCAAGTATATAAGCGTATTTGAGAACAGAAAGAAAGAACAGAAAGAAGACACAGCTTCTGTTGGTGTTGATAATGCTATAGCACAGGTTGTTTCTAATGAAGAAGAAAATGTTGAGGACGATCTTGAACTTATTGCAGTTATTACTGCAGCAATTGCAGCATCAGAAGGAACATCTACGGATGGTCTTGTTGTCCGCTCAATTAGAAAGGTTAATAATAGGAGGAAATAATCATGAAGAACTATACAATTACAGTTAATGGTAACGTATATGATGTTACTGTAGAAGAAGGAACAGCCGCTCCTAAAGCAGCTCCAAAGGCTGCACCTAAGGCAGCAGCACCAGCAGGTGCTCAGGGAGCAGTTAAGGTTAACGCTCCAATGCCAGGAAAGATTCTTAAGGTTAATGCAACAGCAGGTGCTGCTGTAAAGAAGGGCGATGTATTGGTTGTCCTTGAAGCTATGAAGATGGAGAATGAAATCTGTGCTCCTCAGGATGGCACAATTGCAACTGTTGAGTGTGCAGCTGGTGATTCTGTAGAGTCAGGTAAGGTATTAGTTTCATTAAATTAATTATGATTCTGATATAAAGTGACTTACGGAGGTATAAGATGAGTTATATTATAACAACTTTAGGAAACCTCGTTCACCAGAGTGCATTCTTCGGACTTACATGGGGTAATTACCTTATGGTTCTGGTTGCGTTTGTTTTCCTTTATCTTGCAATTAAAAAAGGATATGAACCTCTGCTCTTAGTACCTATTTCTTTTGGTATGCTTCTTGTAAACCTTTATCCTGACATTATGTTAGCAATAGAGGATTCAAGTAACGGTGTAGGTGGTTTGTTACATTATTTCTATTTACTTGATGAATGGAGTATTTTACCATCACTTATTTTCTTAGGTGTTGGTGCTATGACTGATTTTGGTCCATTGATTGCTAACCCGGCAAGTTTCCTGCTTGGTGCAGCAGCACAGTTTGGTATCTTTGCAGCATATCTTATGGCTATCCTTATGGGATTCCCAGATAAGGCAGCAGCAGCTATATCAATTATCGGTGGTGCAGACGGTCCTACTTCAATATTCCTTGCAGGTAAGCTCGGTCAGACTAAATATATGGGACCTATTGCAGTAGCAGCATATTCATATATGTCACTGGTTCCTATTATCCAGCCACCAATTATGAAGCTTTTAACAACTAAGAAGGAAAGAGAAGTTAAGATGGAACAGTTAAGACCTGTTTCTAAGCTTGAGAAGATTCTTTTCCCTATAGTAGTTACTGTAGTAGTAGTACTTATTCTTCCTACAACAGCACCACTTGTTGGTATGCTTATGTTAGGTAACCTTTTCAAGGAAAGTGGAGTTGTTAAGCAGCTTGCAGAGACAGCTTCTAATGCACTTATGTACATAGTTGTTATTATCCTTGGAACATCAGTTGGTGCTACAACAAGTGCAGAAGCATTCCTTAACCTTGATACATTAAAGATTGTTGCATTAGGACTTATTGCATTTGCATTTGGTACTGCAGCAGGTGTGTTATTTGGTAAGGTTATGTGTCTTGTTACACGTGGTAAGGTTAATCCGCTTATTGGTTCGGCAGGTGTATCTGCGGTTCCTATGGCAGCCAGAGTTTCACAGAAGGTTGGTTCTGAGGCAGATCCTTCTAACTTCCTTCTGATGCACGCTATGGGACCTAATGTTGCCGGTGTTATTGGTACAGCGGTTGCAGCTGGTACATTTATGGCCATGTTTGGCGTTATGTAAAAGGAGGATATTATGGCAGAACAGGTTAAAAAACCTTTAAAGATTACTGAGACAGTATTGCGTGATGCACATCAGTCTCTTATAGCTACAAGAATGACAACAGAGCAGATGCTTCCTATCGTAGATAAGATGGATAAGGTTGGTTATCATTCAGTAGAGTGCTGGGGAGGAGCTACATTTGATGCTTCACTCAGATTCCTTAAGGAAGATCCATGGGAAAGACTTCGTAAGCTTAGAGATGGATTTAAGAATACTAAGCTTCAGATGCTTTTCAGAGGACAGAATATATTAGGTTACAATCATTATGCAGATGATGTAGTTGAGTACTTTGTTCAGAAGTCAATTGCTAACGGTATTGATATTATCCGTATTTTCGACTGCTTTAATGATTTGAGAAACTTAGAGACGGCTGTTAAGGCTGCCAAGAAGGAAAAAGGACATGCTCAGATTGCTCTTTCTTATACATTAGGTGATGCATATACACTTGATTACTGGAAAGAGACAGCTAAGAGAATTGAAGACATGGGTGCAGATTCTATCTGTATCAAGGATATGGCTGGACTTTTACTTCCATACAAGGCTACAGAACTTGTACAGGCATTAAAGGATGGTTCATCTCTTCCTATCCAGATGCATACACATTATACATCTGGTGTAGCTTCAATGACATACTTAAAAGCAGTAGAAGCAGGTGCTGATATTATTGATACAGCTATGTCACCATTCTCAATGGGAACATCACAGCCAGCTACAGAGGTTATGGTAGAGACATTTAAGGGTACACAGTATGATACAGGACTTGACCAGAATCTCCTTGCTGAGATAGCTGATTACTTCCAGCCAATGCGTGAGGAAGCATTAAAGAGCGGACTTATGAACACTAAGGTTCTTGGAGTTAATATTAAGACATTACTTTATCAGGTTCCAGGTGGAATGCTTTCTAACCTTGTATCACAGCTTAAGGAAGCTGGTGCAGAGGACAAGTACAGAGATGTATTAGAGGAAATCCCAAGAGTTCGTAAAGATTATGGTGAGCCACCTCTTGTTACTCCTTCATCACAGATTGTTGGTACTCAGGCTGTTCTTAATGTATTACAGGGTGAGAGATACAAGATGATTACTAAGGAATCTAAGAAGGTTCTTGCAGGTGAATTTGGTCAGACAATCAAGCCATTCAATCCAGAAGTTCAGAAGAAGGCTATTGGTGATACAAAGCCTATCACATGCCGTCCAGCTGACTTAATTGAACCACAGCTTGAGAAATTCAAGAATGATCCAATTGTACAGCAGTACAAGCAGCAGGATGAGGATGTGCTTTCATATGCCTTATTCCCACAGGTTGCTACAGAGTTCTTCAAATATAGAGAAGCTCAGCAGACAAAGGTTGATCCTGCTAAGGCAGATACAGCTAATAAGGCTTATCCAGTCTAATAATTAATAATAACGGCCGTCATGTGCGCAAAAGCGTATGTGGCGGTCTTTTTTTGCAGTGAAGCTGCGTAGAGCCTTGACCTGCAAAAAAAGCAAGGCAGCAAGCCTGCAATCCAGAATGTTCCCCTTGATATAAATGCATTTTACATGTAAAATTAAACTGTATGATTAAACAAAAGGAGCACAATTGTGATTAAGTTAGAACGATTTGAAGTTATGAATATGAATAATGCCATCAGAGGGGCAAGAAATCCATTGAACAGCTGGGCAAGAATGGATAGCTATTTCGATGAGAAGGGGAATTTTGTTTTTGGTCCTAATGATCTTGACCTTGCCAAGAGATTATGTAAGGCAGGCTCAGACCACAGAAAGTTTATTAGACAGATATTTGTTACAGTTGATATAACAGCACCTCTTTACTGGTGGAAAGAATACGACACATATAAGGTTGGAACTGTTGCTAACTCAACAAGCACAATGCATAAGATTCACAGCAAGCCTTTTGAGATGGCTGATTTCAGTACAGACCATATGACTGACGCAACTCTTGAGATGATGCAGAAGAATATTGATTTTCTTGAAGGGATAAGAACAGAATTTGTTGAAACTAAGGATAAAGCATTATGGTACAGCATGATTCAGCTTCTTCCAGAAAGTTATAACCAGATGAGAACATGTACTCTCAATTATGAGAATCTTGTTGGAATATATTATTCTAGAAAGGGTCATAAGCTTGCTGAGTGGCATACATTCTGTGACTGGATAAAGGAACTGCCATATTTTTCAGAGCTTTTTATAGATAATGAGTGATTTTGAACAACATACTGATATATTAAGTCTTATAAGAGTCCGTCTTCCAAAGCTTAGCAAAGGTCATAAAAGAATTGCAGATTTCATACTTGCCAACTATGAAAAATGTGCATTTCTTACGGCAGCAAAGCTTGGAGAAGTTGTGGGCGTAAGTGAATCGACAGTTGTAAGATTTCCAGCAGCACTTGGATTTTCGGGATATCCAGAGTTTCAGAGATCATTAGAAGGGATATTACAGGAGAAGATTCATTCTTTTGACAGGATTGATGTGCTTAATTCACATATGACAACCAATATGGTAGTGAATAATGTTATGTCAATGGATGCAAGAAAGATAGAACATACATTAAAGTCACTGGATACAGCGTCGTTTGATATAGCTGTTGAAGATATAATGGCGGCAGACAGTGTATACATAATTGGTGCAAGAGCGTGTGAACCTCTTGCTGAATTCTTAGGATATTATCTGCGCATGATTAAGAAGAACATACAGGTTATAAAGACTGGTAATTCCAATGAACTATTTGAACAGATGATGTACATAGGTAAAGGTGATGTTGCAATAGGTATCAGCTTTCCAAGATATTCAATGAGAACGCTTAAAGCAATGGAATTTGCTAATAACAGACAGGCAAGAGTTATTGCTATAACAGATTCGATACATTCACCAATGAATATGTATTCATCATGCAATCTGTTTGCAAGAAGTGATATGGCGTCAATAGTTGACTCGCTCGTTGCACCAATGAGCCTTATTAATGCCCTGATAGTATCATTGTGCCTAAAAAACAGTGAACAGGTAGTGGAGAATATTGAGAAGATTAACGCATTTGTTGATAATTTCGAGTATTCAGGCAATGATGAGATTAATATGTTAGATGAAAATGTTGTCAATGAATTAAGAAAATGTATGGATAATGCAGCTATTGATAAAGAGAAGTAAGAGAGAGCAATAATGAGCAATGTTATAATAATAGGCGGTGGTGCAGCAGGAATGATGGCTGCGATAACTGCTGCCAGAAACAATAATAAGGTTACACTTATTGAAAAGAATGAAAAGCTTGGAAAGAAGCTTTTTATTACTGGAAAGGGCAGATGTAATTTTACCAATGCCGGGGATGAAGAAGATATATTTAATAGCATAGTTACCAATAAAAAGTTCATGTACAGCAGTTTAAGAGGGTTTTCTAACTATGACTGTATGGGATTTTTTGATGAGCTGGGACTTAAATTCAAGATTGAGAGAGGCAACAGGGTATTCCCGGAATCAGACCATTCGTCTGATGTTATAGGTGCGCTTTCAAGGCAGATGAAAAAACTTGGTGTAAATGTGCTTCTTAATACACAGGTTGTAGCTGTGAATGAGGAAAATGGCGAATTTGCAGGTGTTGTTGTAAAAGATGCATCAGGACAGAAGGAGATTAAAGGTGATGCGTGCGTTATTGCAACAGGTGGTAATTCATATTCATCTACAGGTTCTACAGGGGATGGATACAGATTTGCGAAAAGTCTCGGACACAGCATTACACCAATACTTCCGGCACTTGTTCCTCTTAATGTAAGGGAAGAGTGGGAAGAACTTCTTATGGGACTAAGCCTTAAGAATATAGAGGTTACATTTTACGATGGAGATAAGAAGGTATTTACTGATTTTGGAGAAATGCTTTTTACGCATTTTGGAGTAAGCGGTCCTGTAATATTAAGTGCAAGCAGCGTTATTACAGGAATAGTTAAGGAAAGACCGGTAAGATTAAGCATAGACTTAAAGCCTGCAATTACTGATGAACAGCTTGATGAGAGAATATTAAGGGATTTCTCAAAGGAACAGAACAAGGCGTTTAAGAATTCATTAGATGAGCTGCTTCCTAAGAAGCTCATTCCTGTGATTGTAATGCAGTCGGGAATTAAGCCTGAAAAGAAGGTTAATGAGGTTACAAGGGAAGAAAGACAGAGACTTGTGAAGCTTCTTAAGAATTTTGAGATGACGATAACTTCCACAAGAGGTTTTAATGAAGCGATAATTACACAGGGAGGGGTTAATGTAAAGGAGATTAATCCTTCAACAATGGAATCAAAGCTTGTTAAGAATATATATTTTGCAGGAGAGGTTATAGATGTTGATGCAGTTACCGGAGGATTTAATTTACAGGTAGCATGGTCAACAGCATACGCTGCTGCAAGCCATATACAATAATTTATTTAAAGGAGCAGAGAAAATGAGTGCAATAGCGATCGATGGACCTGCAGGAGCAGGAAAAAGTACAATAGCAAAGCTTTTAGCAAAGCAGTTAGGATATGTGTATGTTGATACAGGTGCAATGTACAGGGCAATGGCTGTATATTTTTCACAGAACGACATTAATCCAGATGATGAGAATGCAATTAATGGTGCTGTAGATAATATTGATATTAGTATTGAGTACAAAGACGGCGTACAGCAGGTAATACTTAATGGTGAGAATGTAACATCACTTTTAAGAACAGAAGAAACAGGGAAGATGGCATCAAAGACATCTAAGTATGCAGCAGTAAGGACTAAGCTGGTTGCACTTCAGAGAGGACTTGCAAAGAAAACAGATGTTATCATGGATGGGAGAGATATAGGAACAACAGTGCTTCCAGATGCGTTTGCAAAGATATATCTTACAGCAAGTTCTGATGCGAGAGCTAAGAGAAGATATGATGAACTTAAGGAAAAAGGTGAAGATTGTAGTTTTGATGCTATCAAAGAGGATATTGAAAAAAGAGACTATGAAGATATGCACAGAGCGATATCTCCTTTAAAGCAGGCAGATGACGCTGTGCTTGTTGATACATCAGATATGAATATAGAACAGGTTGTAGCTGCTTTAAGTAAGATAATAGATGAAAAGAAGGCGGGCAGATAATTGAAAGAAGTAATACTTGCAAAGTCAGCAGGCTTCTGCTTTGGTGTTCAGAGGGCAATGGATACTGTGTATGCTGAGGCAGACAAGAAAAATGTATATACTTATGGTCCGATAATTCATAATACTGAGGTTGTCAATGAACTTGAGAGCAAGGGTGTAAAGGCTGTTAATGATATATCTGAGATTCCAGAACCTGAAAAGTCAACTGTTATAATCAGATCTCATGGAGTATCAAAGGCAGTATATGAATCAATAAAGAACAGCGGGGCAAAGATTGTGGATGCAACATGTCCATTTGTATTAAAGATTCACAAAATTGTAAAGGATGCAAGTACTGAAGGTGATCAGATTGTAATTATTGGAAATGAGAAGCATCCTGAAGTTGAAGGCATTATGGGATGGTCTGAGACACCTGTACATGTTGTTGATACAGTTGAAAAAGCTGAAAAGTTGAAACTTGACAAGAGTAAAAATGTGCGTGTGGTATCCCAGACGACATTTAATTACAAGAAATTTCAAGATTTAGTTGAAATTATAAAGAAAAAAGAGTACAATATTTGCATTAGTAATACGATATGTAATGCAACTGAGGAGCGTCAGAATGAGGCAAGACGGATTGCTCGAAGAGCTGATGCTATGATTGTTATAGGGGACAGCAGTAGTTCAAACACTCGTAAACTGTATGAAATTTGCAAGACAGAATGTCAGGAAACCTTTTACATTCAGACTCTTAGCGGCCTTGAGCTTGATAAGCTCAAATCATCAGACTGCATAGGTATTACAGCCGGGGCATCAACCCCAAACAATATCATTGAGGAGGTTTATACTAATGTCAGAAGAAAGCTTTGCACAGATGTTAGATAACGAAGAATGGAAGGAAATCCGCACAGGTGAAGTTGTAGACGGAACTGTTATTGCAGTTAAGCCGGATAAAATCGTGCTTAATATAGGTGGCAAATCTGATGGAATTATTACTCGTTCAGAGTATACATCAGCTCCTGATGTAGATCTTACTACTGTAGTCTCAGTTGGAGATGAGATGAAGGCTAAGGTTCTTAAATCAAATGATGGTGAGGGACAGGTTGCTCTTACATATAGAAAGCTTGTTGCAGATAATGGCAATAAGAAGCTTGAAGATGCATTTAACAGTCAGGAACCAATCACAGGCGTTGCTAAGAACATTAAGGGCGGTCTTGAAGTTATCGTTGACGAAGCAAGAGTATTTATTCCTGCAAGCCTTATTTCAGATACATTCGTAAAGGATTTATCTGTATATAATGGTAAGGAAGTTACATTTGTAATCACTGAATATGATCCTAAGAACAGAAAGATTATCGGTGACTGCAAGCAGCTTATTGTTGCAGCTAAGAAGGCAGCAGCAGAGGCAGTTCTTTCTAAGATTAAGGAAGGCGATACAATCGAAGGAACAGTTAAGAATGTTACAGATTTCGGTGCATTCATTGACTTAGGAGGAGTAGATGGTCTTCTTCACATCTCAGAGATGTCTTGGGGAAGAACAGAGAATCCTAAGAAGGTTTACAAGATTGGAGATTCAGTTAAGTGCTTTATCAAAGAGATTAACGGAGATAAGATTGCACTTTCAGTTAAGTATCCAGACCTTAATCCATGGAACAACGCAGCAGAGAAGTATGCTGTAGGTAATGTTGTTAAGGGAACAGTTGCAAGAATGACAGATTTCGGTGCATTTGTTCAGTTAGAAGATGGAATCGACGCATTACTTCATGTTTCACAGATTTCAAGAGAACGTATTGAGAAGCCATCAGATGCACTTTCAATCGGTCAGGAAATCGAAGCTAAGGTTGTTGATCTTAATGAAGCTGACAAGAAGATCAGCTTAAGCATTAAGGCATTACTTAACGACAACGAAGCTCAGGAAGAAGCTCCAGCAACAGAAGAGTAATTAAAAATATTAAAAGGGCTGTTCTCACAGCCCTTTTTTTAAACATATTTTTTGAATGAAAGATAGACACGCCCTTTTTTTGTTTCTTTACCGCAGCCCTGATAGATGAATTTGCCTGTTCCGCGGATAACAAGTATATCATTAGCTTTTAACTGATAGCTGTTGTTTTCCATCTGACGGCTGTTTATGAATATTTTTCTTGCCCTGAATAATTCTACTGCCTGACTTCGGCTTAGCTTTGTGAGGCTGGCAACGGCAGCGTCAATCCGTTCACTTGCAGATAAAACTTCAATATCTTCAAGCTCAGGTGAACATTCGATATCGTTAATATCAGTCTTTGTACACTGGATATGTGTATGCTTTACTGTAGACAGGTTGTCAATTATGAAATCAGCAATATGTGAAACACAGTAAAGATAGGCGTCCTTGCCTTTTGTATTTATGTCTCCAAGCATTTCTCTTTTAATTCCAAGATTCATAAGAGCACCAAGGTAATCTCTGTGTGACAGTGATTCAGCATATTTTTCTATAAGAGGAGATATCTTTATAAGAGTTATAGGAAATTCCTCTTCATAGCCAAGGGTTTCGTAAGAACCAAACTGTATCATCTGTCTTTCACATGCATCATTGCCACCGTATGTTTTAAAAGCTACGAAATTAAGTGCGTTTCTCATCTGTGCGAATACTGACTGCTCATTAATATCAAGAAAATTAGTATATGTGTATATATTTTGTCTGAAGGAACGATTTGCTGCGTCCATTATTTTATTTTTTAAAAGTGATTCATTATCCATTAGATTATAAATATTCCTTTCATGTTTTATAAAAGAGTAGCAGAATTACAATAGAATATGGTTTATAACGGAATGTATGTATTTGCTTGTATTGTCAGTGCTTTTTAACAGTATATCATCTGCGTTGCAGTATTTTTCCAGGTCAGAATAATCTTTTTTAAATATGTTTAAATCACAATTGTCATAGAGCGGAAGAAAGATACCCGTCTTTTTGGTGTAACAGTTAGAAGCAGAGCATTTAACACGGTTATTACTGTCTACATATTGTGCAATGCTTTTGTGAATGGCTTCGTCTTCTGATGTCAGATAATAATAATTCTTATAGTCTTTAAAAAAATATTTCAAAGTATCTGATATAACCGGGATTACAAGAGTTAATGTGCGGTTCTTAATCAGAATATGTATATTGTCAATACATATATGTCTGTCCACGGGTACGCCTACGGGCAGAGAACATTCAGTAATCAGCCGAAGACTCACATTACCATTGGAATCAGTATCTTTATCAATGACAGCATTGTCAACAGTGTAAGAATTCATAATTATTGCATAATAGGAAACAAGTGGAAGCAGGCTTAGCATTCCTTCTATATCGTCATGGTTGTGAAGAAGGAGAAGTTTCCTGTATTCGTTATGTGCTGTATCAGAAGGTTTTGCTACAAATTTCCTGTATATATCAATAAGTTCACCGCCTGAATACATGTCTTCACGTTCTATTCCAAGAAAATGTTCAATAGTTTTCTGCTTATAGTCAGAAAGTGACAGAATAGATTTACATTTTCTTGCAGTTTTATATAAGTCAAGGCTTTCAAGATGTGAAAGGTCAAGTGCCACATTAAGATGTGCTGCACGCTCAGTAATAAAAGGTATATCGAAGGCATCCCCATTAAAATGTATTAATGTATGAAAATCTTTTAGAAAATCATTAAATGCGAATAAAATATAAGCTTCATCGGAATCGGATTCTGCAAGCCACTGTAAATAATGCGATATTCCGTTACGGAAATATACAGCGCCTATGAGGTATACTATATTATAATTTCTTGAAAATCCTGTGGTTTCTATATCAAAAAAGCAGATGCTGTCAGTATCCGGGCATATTGCTTTAAGCATTGCGGTGTCTGCGTTTGTGCGCAGGGTATCATTAATAGTTATCATAAAAAATCCTCGTTTTAGGTTTGATTAGACAAACTGATTGTTAAAAAAGTACTCATTTTCTCTTATTATATAGGAATATATACACAAAAAAAAGTAGATTTTTGCTATTTATTGAGATAAAATACTATTTAATAAAAACTTTATAAGGAGAAAATCATGATTAAGATTACTTTCCCAGATGGCGCTGTTCGTGAATTCGAATCTGGCGTTACTACTTTTGAAATTGCCCAAT
>OCAQ01000598.1_pt1 | contig 19397 bp, 17 predicted proteins | sample 1538291 | NCBI WGS metagenome assembly OCAQ01 (sample SAMEA2580277, study PRJEB22360) | human gut metagenome | biome: human gut; feature: human-associated habitat; material: faeces | place: Denmark | collected 2008/2010 | reverse complement strand
ACCGCAAGCGGCATGCGGCGCGGCCCGCCGTCCGGATTAGCCATAGCCAGCTGGAAGCCCTTGCCGCGCACGCCCAGCATACGGTCCTTCGGGATGCGGCAGTCCTCAAAGATCAGCTCGCAGGTAGAAGAACCACGGATGCCCATCTTATCCTCAGCCTTGCCGACGGAGAAGCCCGGGTCGGTACGCTCCACGATGAAGGCGGAGCACAGCTTGGTGGGACGGCCCTTCTTGTCGAGGACCTTATCGGTAACAGCGATGACGATGAACACGTCAGCGTAGCCTGCGTTGGTGATGAAGATCTTGGAGCCGTTCAGCACCCAGTAATCGCCATCTTCCACAGCAGTGGTCTGCTGGCCCTGAGCGTCAGTACCAGCGCCCGGCTCGGTCAGACCGAAAGCACCCAGCCACTCGCCGCTGCACAGCTTGGGCAGATACTTTTCCTTCTGCTCGGGAGTGCCGTTCTCATAAATAGGTGCTGCGCACAGGCTGGTGTGTGCGGAAACGATAACACCAGTGGTGCCGCAGACCTTGCTCAGCTCCTCAACAGCCATGACGTAGGACAGGACGTCGCCGCCTGCACCGCCAACGGAGGTGGGGAAGTAAATGCCCATCATACCCAGCTTGCCCATCTTCTCGACGGTCTCCTTGGGGAAATACTCTTCGGCATCGACTTTCTTTGCCAGAGGCTTGACTTCGTTTTCAGCAAACTCGCGGTACATCTTCTGCACCATCTGCTGCTGCTTGGACAGAGTAAAATCCATCGCTATATCCTCCTAACGGATGTTTTTCTTTCAGCACAGGGCAGCTACACTCATGTCCTGTGCAAACAAATTCCTCCCGGCCGTTTTCTTCGGGACGACCGAGAGAAATTTCAAACTAATTTACAGCTCGTCGACAGGGGTCTTGGTGCGGTCTGCGTTGTAAACGTAGAAGCCCTTGCCGGACTTGCAGCCCAGGTTGCCGCCGCGGACCATCTTACGGATGAGCGGGCATGCACGATACTTGCTGTCGCCGGTCTCCTTGTACAGGACGTCCATAATGGCGAGGCAGATGTCCAGGCCGATGAAGTCGCCCAGCTCCAGGGGACCCATCGGGTGGTTGGCACCCAGCTTCATAGCGGTGTCGATGCCGGCGATGTTGGAAACGCCCTCCATCTTGATGAAGGCAGCCTCGTTGATCATCGGGATCAGGATGCGGTTGACGACGAAGCCGGCAGCCTCGTTGACCTGAACGGGGCTCTTGCCGATGGCAACGGAGATCTCCTTGATCTTCTCGACAGTCTCAGCGGGAGTGTTGCAGCCAGCGATGACCTCGATGAGCTTCATGCGGTCTGCGGGGTTGAAGAAGTGCATACCGATCATGGGACGGCTCAGGCCCTTGCCGATCTCGGTGATGGACAGAGAAGAGGTGTTGGAAGCGAAGATGCACTCGGGCTTGCAGATCTTATCCAGCTCGCCGAAAGTGGTCTGCTTGACCTTCATATCCTCGAAAGCAGCCTCAACGACGAGGTCGCAGTCAGCGCACAGGTCTTCCTTCAGGCCCGGGGTGATAGCAGCGACGATAGCATCAGCCTTCTCCTGCGTCATCTTGCCCTTAGCGACCAGCTTTTCATAGCCCTTCTTGATCTTTGCCAGACCATTCTCGGCCCACTCCTGCTTGATGTCACACAGAGCAACCGTGTTGCCCTCGACCTGAGCAAATGCCTTTGCGATGCCCTGGCCCATAGTGCCAGCACCGATAACACCGATCTTCATGAGAAATCTCTCCTTTATTATATCTTCTGAATGTAGTGCCTCTCCGTGCCTCCCCTTTCCGGGGAGGCGCTGCAGAGGCATTATGGTTTAGTTTAGTTGTTCGTGAACACTGCCTTGGGCTTCGGCTTTTCACGGCTCAGGAAGCAGGCCGCGTCGGTACTGACTCCACTTCGTTCGCAACAGCATCACTGCTGTTGTTCACTCTGTTCCGTAGTACCTCCTTCTCCCCACAAAATCTTGCTGCGCAAGCTTTCGCGGGGGCCCCTTCTTGACGGCATGGCCTGTCCAAAGCTACCGCTTGGCCTTTAGTTGTTCGTGAACACTGCCTTGGGCTTCGGCTTTTCACGGCTCAGGAAGCAGGCCATGCCTTCCTTCTGGTCATGAGTCTCGAAGCAGTCGCCGAACAGCTTCTCTTCGACTTCGACAGCCTTCTCGATGGGGAGGCTGATGCCGTCGTCGATCGCCTTCTTGCAGTTGCGCACGGCGATGGGAGCGTTCTTGGCGATCTTGTTGGCCAGCTTCAGGACATTCTCCATCAGCTCAGCCTGCGGATACACTGCGTTGACCAGGCCGATGCGGTAGGCCTCGTCCGCCTTGATGTTCAGTGCAGAGTAGACCAGCTGCTTTGCCATGCCCATGCCGACCAGACGAGCCAGACGCTGGGTGCCGCCGAAGCCCGGGGTGATGCCCAGACCGACTTCCGGCTGACCAAACACAGCGTTGTCGGAGCAGATGCGGATGTCGCAGCTCATTGCCAGCTCATTGCCGCCGCCCAGTGCAAATCCGTTGACGGCTGCGATGACGGGGATGGGGAAGCTCTCGATCATCAGGAACACATCATTGCCCAGCTTGCCGAAAGCCTCGCCCTCGGCCTTGGTCATGGTGCTCATGGAGCCGATGTCAGCGCCTGCCACGAAGCTCTTGTCGCCTTCGCCGGTCAGGACGATGCAGCGGATGGCGGACTGGTCAACTGCCTCAAAAGCAGCCTTCAGGTCTGCCAGAACTTCGGGGTTCAGGGCGTTCAGTGCCTTCGGGCGGTCGATGGTGATGATCTCGACTGCGCCCTGCACCTCGGTTTTTACAAATGCCATTGTGAAAACCTCCATTCAGGTTATATCTTATTCAAAACAGCCCCGGACAAGGGGCAAGTCTCCGGTCTCGCCCACTGTCCGGGCTGTATCAATATCCGGAGTGACCCTTCAAAGGGAGATCAGTCCATCTCGACGATGGTTGCGCAGCCCATGCCGCCGCCGATGCACAGGGTAGCCAGACCCTTGTGAGCACCACGATGCTTCATAGCGTACAGCAGGGTGACGAGGATACGAGCACCGGAAGCGCCGACCGGGTGGCCCAGAGCGATCGCGCCGCCGTTGACGTTCAGCTTGTCCTTATCGAAGCCCAGAGCCTCGCCGACTGCGATGGACTGTGCTGCGAATGCCTCGTTGGCCTCGACCAGGTCCATATCAGCAACGGTCAGACCGGTCTTAGCCATGACCTTCTTGGTAGCAGCGATGGGGCCAAGGCCCATGACCTCAGGCTCGACGCCTGCCAGAGCACCTGCGACCCAGGTAGCCAGAGGCTTCACGCCCAGCTCCTTAGCCTTCTCTTCGCTCATGATGACCAGAGCAGCTGCGCCATCGTTGATGGCGGAGGAGTTTGCAGCGGTGACGATGCCGTCCTTGGTGAAGGCGGGCTTCAGCTTTGCCAGCACTTCGGGAGCGCTCAGACGGGGGCCCTCATCGGTATCAAACACGGTATCGCCCTTCTTGCCCTTGATGACAACCGGAACGATCTCATCCTTGAAAGCGCCGTCCTTGATGGCCTTGTCAGCCTTCAGCTGGCTGTTGTAAGCGAACTCGTCCAGCATCTCGCGGGTGATGGGGCTGTAGCCGTACTTCTTCTGATAGGTTTCGTTGGTGCAGACGTTCTCAGCGGTCATGCCCATGTGCTTGTTGAAGCCGCAGGCATCCCACAGAGCATCGTTGACCATGGTATCCACGATCTCGCTCTTGCCCATGGGAGCGCCCATGCGGTAGCCGTAGCGAGCCTTCTGCAGTGCGAAGGGAGCCATATCCATGTTCTCCATGCCGCCTGCGACCACGATGTCAGCATCGCCGGCCTCGATCATCTGAGCAGCCATGTTCACGCAGTTCAGACCGGAGCCGCAGACCACGTTGACGGTGACGGCAGGAGTCTCGATGGGCAGGCCAGCCTTCAGGGAAGCCTGACGAGCGACGTTCTGGCCCAGACCAGCCTGGATGACGCAGCCCATGTAAACATGATCGACCTGCTCGGGTTTCACGTTAGCACGGTCCAGGGCCTCCTTGATGACGATGGAGCCCAGCTCTGCAGCAGGGACGTTTGCCAGGGTGCCGCCAAACTTACCAATAGCGGTACGGCAAGCAGATGCGATAACGATTTTCTTCATGTTAATAGCCTCCTGAATTTATATGTTTCGGGGTTTCGCAAAACTATTTATCAAAAAGCCCGAGGGCCTTTCTGCGTTATAAAAGGTATCAGAGCGTCTTTCCTTCCGCCCGGAGCTGCTCCACTTTGGCGTGGATGGCATCCTCTACGTTGGGCGTCACGAACTTGGAGATGTTGCTGCCGTAGCGGGCAGCCTCCTTGACGATGGTGGAGGAAAGGTAGCTCCACTTGATGCTGGTGGCAAGGAACATCGTCTCGATGCCGGGCATCAGTGCGTGGTTCGTCTGGGCGAGCTGTATCTCGTTTTCGAAATCCGTCACCGCCCGCAGGCCCCGCACCATCACCGAAGCGTGGCGCTTCTTGGCGAACTCCACGGTCAGGCCGTCGAAGCTCTCCACTGTCACATTCGGGATGTCCTTGCAGCATTCCCGCAGCAGCGCCACCCGTTCTTCTACGGTGAACAGAGGGTTCTTTGCGCTGTTGATGAGCACTGCCACAATGAGCTGGTCGTTTATCTTTGCAGCCCGCTTGATGATGTCGAGATGTCCTCTCGTGACCGGGTCGAAGGACCCGGGGTAAACTGCTGTTGCCATCGATATGGTCTCCTTTATTTGCGCGCTTTGGAAAAGCGCATTTGGTGTTGCCATGATAGCACTTTTCAGTTCCTGCTTCAAGTCCCAGACCGCATCGCCACCGCAATATCGTTAATTTTTAGTCAATCAACGTTGCACTGGGGGCGCATTGTCTTGGTACACCCTTAGTAAACCATATCGTCAAAATTTTATCAAGTACTTTTTCGAAAAAAATTGTTTTTGCTATACCAAACAATCCCCACAAATACCTAAGAAATTTAGTCAAGTTGTCCCGTGAGGCATTTTTTCGTGGAAGAGGGCTTGATTATCATGTTTGTTAATGTTATAACTAAGCTGTACAGATGTGCCGCTGCCGGAAGCTCCTGCCCTGCCGACCCCAAGGATACCGCCGGGGTGTGATAAGACAGTGTCCGAACTGGGAAGAAACGGTAAATTTCCGGCTAAGATTTTGTTCCGTAGAAGTGTAAATAATAAATTTACAATTCTTTTATGTTCTTAAAGGAGAGGATGGTTTATAATGGATTTCATGGAAATGTATGCCCAGAAAAAGATGACTGCCGAGCAGGCTGCTTCTCTGGTCAAGAGCGGCGACTGGGTGGATTACGGCTGGTGCGTCAACACCCCCGTGGCCGTGGACGCCGCCCTTGCCAAGCGCCTGCCCGAACTGGAGAACGTCAATTTCCGCGGCGGCATCCTGATGTGGGTGCCTGAGATCTTCCAGATCGACGACCCCGCTGCCCACATGACCTGGAACAGCTGGCACATGGGCGGCATCGAGCGCAAAGCCATCGCACAGGGCTTCTCGTTCTACTCCCCCATCCGCTATTCGGAGCTGCCCCGCTACTACCGCGAGAGTCCCGACCCGCTGGACATCGCCGTCTTCCAGGTGACTCCGATGGACGAGCACGGCTACTTCAACTTCGGCCCCAGCACTTCCCATCTGGGTGCCGTCTGTGAGAAGGCCAGGAAGATCGTCGTGGAGGTCAACACCAATATGCCCCGCTGCCTCGGCGGTATGGAGAACTGTGTCCATGTCTCCCAGGTCACCGGCATCGTGGAGGGCGACAATCCGCCCATCGGCCAGATGGCCGCTGCCGGCCCCGCTTCCGAGGTCGATTTGAAGGTCGCAAACCTCGTCGTGCCGCAGATCCCCGACGGTGCCTGCCTGCAGCTGGGCATCGGCGGTATGCCCAACGCCATCGGCAGCCTCATCGCCCAGAGCGATTTGAAGGACCTGGGCGTCCACACCGAGATGTATGTTGACGCTTTCGTGGATATCGCCAAGGCCGGCAAGATCACCGGCGCGCACAAGCAGCTGGACAAGGGCCGTCAGGTCTACGCCTTCGGTGCCGGCACCCAGAAGATGTACGACTACCTCAACAACAACCCCGAGTGCATGTCTGCTCCCGTCGATTACACCAACGACATCCGCAGCATCTCCGCGCTGGACAACTTCATCTCCATCAACAATGCGGTGGACATCGACCTGTTCGGCCAGGCGAATGCGGAGAGCGCCGGCGTCAAGCACATTTCCGGTGCAGGCGGCCAGCTGGACTTCGTGCTGGGCGCATACCTTTCCAAGGGCGGCAAGAGCTTCATCTGCCTGTCCTCTACCTTCTTTAATAAGAAGACCGGCCAGCTCGAGAGCCGCATCCGTCCCACGCTGGAAAACGGCAGCATCATCACCGATACCCGCGCCAATCTGCATTACCTCTGCACGGAATACGGCTGCGTCAACCTCAAGGGTCTGACCACCTGGGAGAAGGCCGAGGCCCTCATCAATGTGGCACACCCCGACTTCCGCGAGGAGCTTATCAAAGAGGCCGAGAAGCTGCACATCTGGCGCCGCAGCAACAAAATCTAAACATCGCCGTACCGGCTCCTGCCGTCTGCGGCAGGAATGGAGTCACACATGATGGACAAAAAGCCGCACATCAAGCCCTATCTCTACGGAATGCTCGCGGGCTTTGGTGCAATAAGTCTAAGCATCCTGTTCTTCTTCTTCATCTACCGCTTCGACGGGTTCGGCGACGCGGTCTCCAAGGTGACCGGCATCCTGATGCCCTTCATCTACGGTGCCGTCATCGCCTATCTGCTCAAGCCGGTGTGCAACACCATTGAGGGCTTTCTGCACCGCATCTTCCCCGAAAAGCTCCACAGCATGGCCAATATGCTTGCCATTGCGGCGACGCTGCTGTTTGGTGTGCTGGTGGTCTACGCCCTCGTGATGATGGTGGTGCCGCAGCTCATCACAAGCGTCACCTCCCTCTACTACACCGCGCAGACCAGCATCACCCGGTTCATGCAGTGGGTGAACACACAGGAAGTCTTCTTGGATAATGAGACACTGATGGGCTATTTCAACAATGCCTACGATGTCATTGCTGACAATCTGACCTCTCTGCGCACCACCCTGCTCCCCTCGCTGCAGAATATACAAGGCATCCTGAGCGGTGTGGGCGTCGGCGTCATAAATGTGGTGACCTGGTTCAAGAACCTGCTCATCGGCCTTATCGTCGCCGTTTATTTGCTGGCCAGCCGTAAAAAGTTCATCAAACAGGCCAAAATGATCCTCTACAGTGTCGTCAAGCCCCACTGGGCGCAGCTCATCCAGGAGGAAGTCCTCTACGCAGACAAGATGTTCGGCGGCTTCATCAACGGCAAGATCCTGGATTCTGCCATCATCGGCGTTCTGTGCTATATCGCCTGCCTGATCTTCAAGTTCCCCAGCGCCCTGCTGGTGTCGGTCATCATCGGCGTCACCAATGTCATCCCCTTCTTCGGCCCCTTCATCGGTGCCGTGCCTGCAACGCTGCTCATCCTCATCCAGAGTCCCATCAAGGCCCTCTGGTTCGTACTCTTCGTTCTGGTGCTCCAGCAGCTGGACGGCAACGTCATCGGCCCGAAGATCCTGGGCAACACCACCGGCCTTTCGAGCTTCTGGGTGCTCTTCTCCATCCTGCTGTTCGGCGGTCTGTGGGGCTTCGCGGGCATGATCGTGGGCGTGCCGCTGTTTGCCGTCATCTATGACGTCATCAAGAAGCTGGTCTTCCACGGCCTGCGCCGCAACGGCCAGCTCGACCAGATGACCGTCTACCACGACGAGTTCGGCGATCCCGGCGACCCGGCTCCCGCACCTGTGGAAGATGAAGGAGCGGAAACCGAGATCGTCATTGATCCCGGCGAAGAATAAAATAACAGGATAAAGCCCCCATCCTCCCGGCTGCCTCAGCCGGTGAAGATGGGGGCTTTTCTGCGCAATTTTATCCTTGAAAGACCGATAAAGTCATTTCGCGTGAGCAGTGGAATGCGCCGGTTCCCAATCCTTGTAATTCTCGTACCGGCTCTCCCTGAGGGTGACGTGCGACCAGATCTCGTCGGCCACAGGCTGCCAGTCGGCCGCATACGCACCGCATTTGTCGCAGAGATGGTCTACGCTCTCGGGCGACTGCAAGTCGGTGCTGTGAGCACCGGTGTCATGCACCATCTGGCGCAGAAGCTCGGGGTTTTCCAGCATCGGGCAGGGACGCAGGTGGTTTTTATTGAAGGGCTGGCCGTTGTGGTAGGCCATGAAGAGCGGGCTGCGGAGAATATCGAGGATGCTGCTGTCGTGGATGTTGGCGTTGGAATAGTGGATGAAGACGCACGGCTCTGCATCGCCCGCCGAATTGATATGGAAATAGTTTCGTCCGCCTGCGATGCATCCGCCCACAAACTCGCCATCGTTCTGGAAGTCCATCGGATAGAACGGAATATCACTCTTTTCGGAGCGGAGATACCGGATGCGCTCGATCATGTACTTGCGCTGAGCAGGCGTGGGCATCAGCTCCGGCGCGGCCTCGTTGCCTACCGGCATATAGTGGAAGTAGAACCCGAAGTGCGCGCCCTTGTTGCAGAGCATCCGCATAAAGTGGTCGCTGGTGACGGCTTCGAGATTGTCTCTGGTATAGCAGATGGAGGTGCCAAAAAGGATCCCGTGGGCCTTGAGCAAGTCCATCGCATTCATGACAGCGGCATAGTGGCCGTCGCCCCGCCGGGCATCATTGGTAGAGGGAGTTCCCTCGATCGAGAGCATGAAGACGATATTGCCCAGTTTTACGACCTCTTCGCAGAACGGCTCATCGATGAGGGTCGAGTTCGTGTAGATCGCAAACTGCACGTCGTTGTGCTTTTTCGCCAGACGGAGAATATCCGCCTTCCGCACCAGAGGCTCGCCGCCGGTGAGCATATAGAGATAGACCCCCAGCTCCTTGCCCTCGGTGATGATCTTGTCCATATCCTCAAAGCTGAGGTTGTTTTTGTGGCCGTACTCGCCCGCCCAGCATCCCACGCAGTGCATATTGCAAGCCGAAGTGGGGTCGAACAGGATCAGCCAGGGGATATTGCAGTGGTACTTTGTGCGGTTCTCGCGGATGGTCTTTGTCCCCCGGAAGAACGCCTCATAGCCAAGGTTGAGCGCCGTGGTGCGTGCCACGCTGGGCGCGGTCTGGTCGAGCACACAGTTGATGAGCTTTGACCACTTGCTGTCCGCATCGGTCAGCACTGCGCGGGCGTGCTCATACGCCTCCTCGCTGAACGAGTCGCCATAGAACTGCTTTGCGACGTCCACCATCTCGGCAAACGCCTTCTGACGGTCTTTTCTGACATGAGCCAGTGCCGCATCCACCATCGTTCCGACAGCGGTACGCTGTACCTTATGGCTCAACGGTTCCAACGCGATACTCATAAAAGTCTGCCTCCTTGTGTGGGTCTTTGCCGGCCCTTTGTTTTGACAATACTTTAACATTTTTCCGACAAGGGTTCTATAAACAACAAAAGCAGGGTGATAGTTTTTCTATCATCCTGCTCTGCTTGTTCAGATTTTTATCAGTCGTCGATTTTTGATGCTCTGCCGTCGGTGCTGAAGCGCAGCAGCGCCCGCTTCAGATCCCCGTGCATCATGGTGTTGAGCCGTTCGGCCATGATGGCCGGTTCGGTCTTCATATCGCGGCGTATCCATTCCAGCACCATGCCCACAAAGCCATACTTATAAAAATCAATGATGAACTGCTTGTCCTCTTCCTTCACCGGGATGTTTTCACGCTCTATAAACATCCGCAGCAGAGGGTCAAGCATTTTATAGAGGTACTGCTCCACCTGTTCCCGGCTGATGGAGCGGTAGACATTCAGCACCAGCACCCGGTTGGCCTGCACCTTTTCCAGCATATCGCGGAAGGCGTCGCTCCACGTCTCAAAGTCCTGATGGCCTTCCAGTGCCTCTGTGGCATCCTCCACCAGGATCCAGTCCACCAAATCGTAAATATCCTTGAAATGGTAGTAAAAGGTCATGCGGTTCACGCCGCAATCCTCGGTAATGTCGTTTATCGTGATCTTATTCAGCGGCTTGCGGAGCAGCAGCTTTTTGAGCGATGCTTCCAGCGCGCGTTTTGTCGTCTGTGCCACGAGAATGCCCATCCTTTCGCGTTTGCCCCGTTCTGTGCGGAGTTTCCCGACTTCTATCTGTTATGATACCTCATCCGCCCGTGCAGGTGCAAGCATCTTTTTCGACATTTTCGTGAACTTTTTATGTTTTCTTAAGATTCGGACAGCAAAAAAGCCTGCGCCGCCGCAGCGCGTCGATCAGGAGCTTTCCGAAAAGCTCTGACATTTTCCGGCTTTCCTCTTGATTTCTCCCCCGGCCCTGCTTACAATGGAGACACAGCGGGGGCATCTCCCCTGTTCTTTTGATTGGGAAAGAGGTTTTTTCTTATGCTGAATACCATCGGATTTTTAGGCTGCGGCAACATGGGCGGAGCCATCGCCCGGGCCGTCTGCAAGGCGGCAGACCCGCAGAACGTCTGGCTGGCCAACCGCACCGCCGCCAAGGCAGAGGCTCTGGCCGCTGAGCTGGGCTGCAACACCACCATCAACGACGAGGTGGCAGGCCGCTGCGACCTCATCTTCTTAGCCGTCAAACCCCAGATGATGGAGGAGCTGCTGGCACCGCTCCGCTTCACGCTGGCCGAACGGCCCAGCCGCTTCGTGCTGTGCAGCATGGCGGCGGGCCTGTCCATCGCCCGCATTCAGGAGATGGCGGGCGGCGACTGCCCCGTCATCCGCATCATGCCCAACACGCCCGCTTCGGTGGGGGCCGGTATGATCCAGTACTGCACCTCCAATGTCACCGCCGAGGAAGAGGCCGAGTTCCTGAAGCTGATGGCCCCCGCCGGGCGGCTGGATGCTGTACCGGAAGGCCTCATCGACGCGGCCAGCTGCGTGTCCGGCTGCGGCCCGGCCTGGGTGTACCAGTTCATCGAGGCGCTGGCCGACGGCGGCGTGGCCTGCGGCCTGCCCCGTGCCAAGGCGCAGGAGTACGCCGCCCAGATGGTCCTGGGCAGCGCAAAGCTGGTGCTTGAGAGCGGCCAGCACCCCGGCGCACTCAAGGACGCCGTGTGCAGCCCCGGCGGCAGCACCATCCAGGGCGTGCGGGTGCTGGAAGAAAAGGGCCTGCGGGGCGCGGTGATGGACGCCGTCATCGCCTCCTACAACAAGACCAAAGAGATGGGAAAGGGTTGATCTATGCGCATCGTAGTCAAAGTCGGCACCTCCACACTGGCCCACTCCACCGGGCGGCTGAACATCCGCCACACCGAAGAGCTGGTGAAGGTGCTCAGCGATTTGAAGAACGCCGGACATGAGGTCATCCTCGTGTCGTCGGGTGCCATCGGCATGGGCGTGGGCAAGCCGTCGCCTTTCGGACGGTATCGCCCCGCAGGGGGGTGGCCACGCTGTCGCTTTCCGCCCGCCCTACCGATATGTCCTCCAAGCAGGCTTGTGCCGCCGTGGGTCAGTGTGAGCTGATGTACACCTACGACCGGCTGTTCAGCGCCTACGACCACACGGTGGCGCAGATTTTGCTCACCGGCGTGGACGTCGAGCACGCCAGCCGCCGCGAGAACATCCAGAACACCCTCACCCGTCTGCTGGAGCTGGGCGCACTGCCCATCATCAACGAGAACGATACCGTCGCCACCGACGAGATCACCTCCATCGGCGACAATGACACCCTCGCCGCCATCGTCACCTGCTGCATCAAGGCCGATCTGCTGGTGCTGCTGAGCGACATCGACGGCCTCTACACTGCCAACCCCCACACCCACCCGGACGCAAAGCTCATCCCGCTGGTGGAGGACATCACGCCCGAGGTGATGGCGCTGGCCGACGGAGCCGGCTCGGCGCTGGGTACCGGCGGAATGTCCACCAAACTCCGGGCCGCCCGGATGGTGACCTCCAGCGGAGCTGACATGGTCATCGCGAACGGCGCCCACCCCGAGCTGCTCTATGACATCGCCGAGGGCCGTGCCGCAGGCACCCGCTTTGCGGCCCACAGACAGGAGGCATAACATGACCACACAGGAAATTCTGGAAGCCGCCCGCGGGGCCAAGACTGCCGTTGCCCTTTCGGACAGCGGCACCCGTGATTCTGCCCTTCTCGGGATGGCTGATGCCCTCTGCGCACCGGAATCCATGGACGCCATCCTCGCCGCCAACGCCGAGGACATGGCCGCCGCCAAGGGCCGCATCAGCGACGTCATGCTGGACCGCCTCGCCCTGACGCCCCAGCGCATCGAGGCCATGGCCAAGGGCATCCGGGACGTTGCCGCCCTGCCCGACCCGGTGGGCCGGGTGCTGAGCCGCATCGAGCGTCCCAACGGCCTCGTCATCGAGAAGACCGCCGTGCCGATGGGCGTCATCGCCATCATCTACGAGAGCCGCCCCAACGTCACCAGCGACGCTGCCGCCCTCGCCATCAAGAGCGGCAATGCCTGCATCCTCCGCTGCGGCAAAGAGGCGTGGCGCTCAGCCAATGCCATCGTTCAGGCCTTGCGGCAGGGTCTGCGGGCAAACGGTCTGCCTGAAACAGCAGTCTGCCTCATCGAGGACACCACCCATGCCTCGGCCAACGCCCTGATGACCGCCGTCGGCTATGTGGACCTGCTCATCCCGCGCGGCGGGGCCGGACTCATCCGTGCCTGCGTCGAGAACGCGAAAGTCCCCTGCATCCAGACCGGCACCGGCATCTGCCACATCTTCGTGGACGACACCGCCGACCAAACCAAGGCCCTGGACATCATCGAGAACGCCAAGGCCAGCCGCCCCAGCGTCTGCAACGCCGAGGAAGTCTGCCTCGTCCACAGCGCCATCGCGAGCGAGTTCCTGCCGAAGCTGGCCCAGCGCCTCGGCCCCGACCGCACCGCCAAGGGTCTGTACCCGGTGGAGATGCGGCTGGACGAGCGCGCTGCCGCCCTCATCCCCGGCACCCCTGCCGGGCCGAGGGATTTCGACACCGAGTTCCTCGACTACATCCTTGCGGTGAAAGTCGTGGACAGCGTGGAGGAAGCCATCGCCCACATCGCGGCCCACTCCACCGGCCACAGCGAAGCCATCCTGACCCGGACCGACGCCCACGCCGCCCTCTTCACGGCGGCAGTGGACAGTGCCGCCGTCTACGTCAACTGCTCCACCCGCTTCACCGACGGCGGAGAGTTCGGCCTTGGCTGTGAGATGGGCATCTCCACCCAGAAGCTCCACGCCCGGGGACCCATGGGCCTCGGCGAGCTGTGCAGCTACAAGTACATCATCCACGGCAACGGTCAGACCCGGTAATTTTCGGGTTTTTCCGGGATGCATCCCCCTTTCGGTAAAAATTTTCTCCACAGGCCGGGGCCAAATGCCCCGGCCTGTATTTTTGTTTCATCGAGATGGACCGTTTTTCTCTCAAGCACACTTTTGGCTGAAAAAGTTTTGCAAATTCATCCGAGAATAATTCCTTGTATCCAAGTTTTCTCCATTCTCCACAAAGCAATAGTCATACTTTTACCATTTTATCCTACAAAAATCACAATAAAGCTCTTGACATACGGGCCTTCTGCAGGTTAAATTTAGAATGAGAGTGTGATTCGACACAATCTCACCGGTTTAGTGTGTTTATCGAGAATTGTTCTCTGCAAGACTTCAACTTTTCAGACCGTTTTACTGCGGAGAACACTCTTCCGAGCATATCCGCCCACTCACAACACTATACTTGGAATGAAGGAGAGAGTGTTATGACGATTGCTATTCTTGCACATGATTCCCGCAAAGAGCTGGCGCTGCAGTTCTGCACAGCTTACAGCGGCATCCTATCCCGCAACACAGTCATTGCCACCGGCACCACCGGTCGGATGCTGGCGCAGGCCACCGGCCTGCCCGTACACTGCTACCTCTCCGGGAAGCTGGGCGGCATCCAGCAGATCTCGGCCCGGGTGGCCTGCGACGAAGTAGACCTCGTGCTCTTCTTCCGCGACCCGCTCAAGGCCGGGAACGGCAGCGGCAGCGAGCAGAACCTGCTGCGGCTGTGCGATATGCACAGTGTGCCGATCTCCACCAACATCGCCACCGCCGAGGTGCTGCTGCGCGGCCTCGACCAGGGCGACCTCGACTACCGTGAGGGCATCCATCCCGACATCGTGGAGCCGCTGCCCGTCCATCGGGCCGTGTGCTGAGCCTGTTTTTAAGACTTTCCGCCATTTGTGGTTTTGTGTATAGAGGGTTTTCGACAAAGAAAGACACCGCAGAAGCTTTCACACTTCTGCGGTGTCTTTTTATCTTATGCGCTCAGGGTCCACTGAGAGATGACTTATTCCAGACCGCCCATCTGCTTGATCGCCTTGATGGCGTAGGTCAAGGTGCGGCCCATAGCCACGCCTGCCATCAGGCAGGGATAGTTGTTGGCGAAGAAGGAGCCGGACATATCGCCGGTGACATACAGGCCGGGCATCGGCTTGTTGTCGTTGTCCAGAGCCTGACCCTTGTCGTTGATGGCGATGCCCTGCTCGGTGGTCAGCAGAGAAGCACCCAGCCAGCAGCCGTAGAAGGGAGCGGTGCGGATGGCGCTCAGACGGTAAGCGGGCTTACCGAAGTCCTCGTCGTTCTGCTTGTCGTACAGCTCGTTGTAGCGCTCAACGGTAGCGAGGAAGGTGTCCTTGGCCTCACCGGTGAAGCCCAGCTTGTCGGCCAGTTCCTCGATGGTGTCGCAGACGAACAGGGTGCCGGCTGCAACGGCCTCATCGAACCCGGCCCCATCCGAGCAGGGGTCCGCCCCGCCGTTGCGGGTCTGGGCAGAGCAGCCGATGGTGTGGAAGCGCTTTGCATCCTCCAGAACATTGGCGTCGCAGATCTGTGCGTAGACGCGGCCCGGCTGATGAGCAGCAGCGTAAACAATATCGTTGTAGGGGCTGCTCTCGTTGGCGAAGCGCTCACCGTTGCGGTTGACCTTCAGGAAGGGCTGGGTGCCGGGGTTGTACTGACGGATGGGGCCGGGGAAGGCCTTGCCGCCGAAAGCGGAGTCGCTTGCCACATAGCCGCCGTCCACGCCGGGAGCCACGATGCCGCGGTCGAACAGCATGGGCGCAGCTTCCTTGTCGAGGTTTGCGCCGGCCCAGACAGCGGCACGGATACCGTAGCCCTTATCGGCCGGAGAGTAGGAGCAGGCAGTGGTGACGGAGGTACCCAGCGGGTCCAGCTGCTCCATCATGTAGGGGTTGCCGGGGAAGCCGCCGCAGGCCAGCAGAACGCCCTTGTTGGCGTTGTAGCGGATGAAGTGGTCATCCTCGGTGCTCTGGGCGATGATGCCGGTGATGCGGCCAGTGGCATCCTTCTCCAGCTTTGCCAGAGAGGTCTTGAAGTCCACATCGTAGCCCAGCTCCTGAACGTACTGCAGCAGCAGCTCGTTACGGGCTGCGCCGGAGCTGCGGTCATAGGTGTACTCGATCTCGGGGTACATATAGTCGGTGTTGTGCTCGGCATTCTCGGCAGGCCACTTCGCCTCATCGCCGTAGGTGTAGACCATCTTGACACCGTACTTGTCTTCCATGATGGAGCGGATGAACTCGATCATCTCCCCGGACTCGTTGATCCAGGTCTTGACAACGCGCTGGTCGCACTTGCCGGAAGCGTAGCGGGAGATCTCGCTCAGCAGCTTGGCACGGTCCATCTTGATGCCCTGTGCCTGTGCGCCGAAGCCGTCCACAGCGCCGACCCAGTGACGGGTATCCTGCACGTTGCCGTTCTGCTCGATGACGCGGAAGTTCAGGCCGTGAGCAGCAGCGTAAGCAGCTGCGCCCATGCCGCCGTTGCCAGCGCCGACGATGAGGATGTCGGTGTCCACGGTCTCGGTGATGGCAGCCTCGTCGATGTCAGGCTCCTTGCGCTTGCCGCCGGATGCGTCGTCTTCTTTGCGCTGTCCACGAGCAGCTATCCCCCGCTGCGGGTCGGGATGCTGGTAGCGGGCATGTGCCTCTGCCTTTATTACTTAATGGCCGCCGTGAACGCAGACTATGAGGGTGCCGCTCTGATGCTCCTGCCCGGTGCTGTCACCACCGGCTTCCGGGTCTGGGCGCTGATGCCCGGGCTGGACAGCGTGCTTTTTGTGGAGTCTGTCCCCTTCTACCTGCTGCGCTGCGCCCGCCTCTACGACCTTCCCTTTGCCATCGGCTGCATGGCGTTCGTCTGCCGGAGGTTTGCTCTCCTCTTCGACCGCACCGAGCAGCTGGCCCGGGAGCTGGACGCCCGGGTGGCAGAGCGGACAAAAGAGCTGACCGCCGAGACCGAGGCCCGCAAGAGCATGATGCTCAACATCTTCCACGACCTGCGCAGCCCTCTCTTCGCCGTCAGCATACGGGCAGCGTCAAAGGACGCATGGCGAATAACAATCCGGCAATAGGTATCATGGGTATAGCGGATATGTTCTTGATAGGCTTCGTATTCAGTCATGGAAAATCCCCCTTTCTTCGATTATGGGAAAGGGCGGCAGCACTTTTTGCTGTCGCCCCTTGATTACCCACCAGCAAGGACAGTCGGGGCTGTCAACGGCGGGCGAAGCCCGTTCATTTTACCGTTGACTGGCTCGGCTGGGTTTGCTACAAATTCTATCTCTTTATGATTTGTCGGAAAAACTCCTTACCCAAACAAAAACTACAATCGCGGTTGCAATGAGTAATTCCGCAAGAATTACAGAAGCATTCCATATTTCAAAATAGAAATGCCCAATGAAATAGACTGCAAAAAATATCAAATAAATTCCAATCGAATACATGATATTTTTGGAAATTTGAGTGCGTTTCTGTTCCCTAACTAACATCTGTTGCTGTTGCTGTTCCAGAATTTCTGTTTTAACCGATAATTCATCTATCTCTGATGGTTTTAACAGATAATCCACGGTAACATCGAATACTTTGCTTAGTTCAACAATCTTTTCTACTTCGGGTATGACCTGCCCACTTTCCCATTTTGAAATAGATTGTCTTGAAACATTAAGCTGCTCAGCCAGTTGTTCCTGTGTTAATTCTCTACTTTTGCGTAGTGTTATAAGTTTTTCTGCGAACTCCATATGTGTTCCTCCTTTTGATTTTGTGTATATATCTTATCAAAATACTCATTTGCACTCCAGCAAGTAAGCTATACAATTACATGACAAACGGTAGAGTTTAAGTGCTTTCTTGTATATCTTGATTGTCATTCTACTTTATATGCCTATTTTAGCATAGAAAAAACGTTTTCTCTATTACTCCATTATTTTACGGAATAGTGGGCTGTCTTTCTTTATTTTAGTTGTGTTACTTTATCACACATGAGCATTGTCTCCGGGGTTGCAGATGGTCATCATGGCGGCCATCATGGCCTCGGTGCCGCCGCAGGTGACGCAGATCTCCGTGTTGGGGTCCACCTCGTGGTGGAGGGCCGGGCTGGTCTTTTTCGCCAGCGCCTCCCGGAAGTTCTGCGCGCCGAAGGTCACGGCGTACTGATGGGGGCCGTCGTGGGCGGCTTTGGCCAGCGCGTCGGTCAGCTCCTTCGGCGGGTCGAAATCAGGGAAGCCCCGCGACAGGTTGATGGAATCGTATTGGTTGTTGATGCGGGTCATCCGGCGGATGACAGAGTCGGTGAAGGTGCCGACGCGGTCGCTTAGTTGTGGCATTTCTGCCTCCGTTTCTTTGTTGCTGCCCTTAGCCGCAAGGCCCAAATGCCTTTGGAGCCGCAGGCGAAGCCCAGACTCAAAACCGGCTTGCCAAGGGCTCTCCCTCCGGGAGAGCTGGCAAAGCCGACAGGCTTTGTCTGAGAGGGTTACTTAAAATACGCATTCTGCACAGCCAGCAGGACGCCTGCGCGGCTGGCGGCGAAGTTCAGGCCGCCCTGCAGGTAGCAGGTATACGGCTCACGCAGCGGACCGTCGCAGGAAAGCTCGATGGTGCTGCCCTGGGTAAAGCTGCCGCTGGCCATGATGACCTCATCGGTGTAGCCCGGTTCCGGAGAGGGTTCCGGGGCGGCATAGCTGTCCACGGGGCTTGCGGCCTGAACTCCCCGGCAGAAGCCGATGAGGGCGTCCGCCGTACCGGCATCAAAGCAGGTGACGATGTCGTTGTGGGCCTCGCAGTAGCGAGGGATGGGCTTTTTGCCCACCAGTTCCAGCAAGCACTGGGCGTAGATGGCCGTCTTGATGGCCTCGCAGACCACGCCGGGGGCGTAGTAGAAGCCCAGATACATATCGCGGGGCGTCTCGAGGGTGCAGCCCAGCTCCTTGCCGAGGCCGGGGGCGTTCAGGCGGTAGGCACAGAGCTCCACGAGGTCTTTCCGGCCCGCGATATAGCCGCCGGTGGGGGCGATGCCGCCGCCGGGGTTCTTGATGAGGCTGCCCACCACGAGGTCTGCACCGGCCTGGCAGGGTTCTTCCTTCTGGGTGAACTCGCCGTAGCAGTTGTCCACAAAGATGATGATGTCGGGGTTGGCGGCGCGGGCGGTGTCGGCAACCTTGCGGATGGTGTCGAGGTCGAAGGCGTTGCGCTGCAGGTAGCCGCGGCTGCGCTGGATGTGGCAAACCTTCGCGCCCGGGGCCTTCTGGGCGATGAGCTCATAATCCGGGGTAAAGTCGGCCTTCAGCGGGGCCTCGTCGTACCTGATGCCGTAATCCATCAGGGTTCCGGTGCCTTTGCCCTTGCCATCCAGACCGATGACCCCTTCCAGCGTGTCATACGGACGGCCCGTGGCAGCCAGCAGGGTATCGCCTGCCCGCAGCAGACCAAAGAGGGCCACGGCCAGCGTGTGGGTGCCGCTCTGGAACTGGCTGCGCACCAGTGCATCTTCGGCGCCCATCACCTCGGCAAAGATCTGCTCGAGCTTGGCGCGGCCGGTGTCCCACAGACCGTAGCCGGTGGTACCCAGCATATCGGTGGAGGACATCTGGGTGTCCGCAAAGGCTTTCAGCATCTTGAGCTGGTTGTAGTCGCGGATGTCCTCCATCTGCTTGAAGTAGGGCTGGCAGAGCTCAAGGGCTTTTTCATCCAGCGCCAGAACTTCGGGTTTATAATCGAAAAAGTGATTTAACATTGACATTATAATGAATCCTTAATTGTTATTGTACTTTGAAAAATTGCGTTCGCGCAGGGAAGCTGTAGTTTTCGTCAGGTCTTTTGAGCGGCATTTCGCGCTGGTGGCGCGGGGGATGTTTTCTCTTTCGGTCAAATGGCTTTGCGCTCCGCGCGGGCCAGAGGCAGGGAGGGGTGTTTCGACTCCCCCCTCCCTACCTCTGGACTCCACTCTCCCCGCA
>OCAQ01000535.1_pt1 | contig 21588 bp, 15 predicted proteins | sample 1538291 | NCBI WGS metagenome assembly OCAQ01 (sample SAMEA2580277, study PRJEB22360) | human gut metagenome | biome: human gut; feature: human-associated habitat; material: faeces | place: Denmark | collected 2008/2010 | reverse complement strand
AATTATATTTCATAAAAAACACCCCAAAAGTGTCCAACTTTTGGGGTGCAGTACATATAGCGGCCTCTTAACAATATATTCGTATTCTACAAAACAATCGTACACCAATTATATTTATCCTCAGCTCGTCCGTACTGAATATCCTGCAATCGGGTATATAATTCCAGAGAAATCTTACCAACCTTATCACTATAAGAGTAGGTTTTCTCCGTCTGCATGTCATAGATAGTGCCGATAGGGGAGATCACGGCAGCCGTTCCGCAACCTCCGCACTCCTCGAAAGAGGCAAGTTCTTCGACCGGAATTTTTCGGTCTTCTACCTCAAGCCCCATATCGCGGGCCAGCTGGCGGAGGCTCATATTGGTGATCGACGGAAGCACCGAAGAGGATTTCGGAGTGATATATTTGCCATCCTTGATGCCGAAGAAATTGCATGCACCGCACTCTTCGATGTATTTATGCTCCGCAGCGTCGAGATACATGATATTCGAATAGCCCATTTTATGCCCTTTTTCACCCGACAAAAGGCTGGCCGCATAATTTCCGCCGACTTTCACATCGCCTGTTCCACGTGGAGCAGCACGATCCTGCTCTCGGTCAATGGCAACCAGGATCGGCTTGATTCCCTGCTTGAAATAAGCACCCACAGGTGAACAGTAGACAATCAGCAAAGCATCCTTTGCAGGTTTGACCCCCAGGCCGGCCGTCGTGCCGAACATCACCGGACGCAGATAGAGCGAAGCCCCTGTTCCGTAGGGGGGAATATAAGCTTCATTCCGCCGAACGACCTCGACGCAGGCATTAACGACCATTTCAACGGTCGGCAGCGGAAGGCAAAGACGTTCGGCCGAAGACCGGAGGCGGCGGGCATTGTCCTCGACACGGAACAGGCGGACTTTCCCATCGACTCCACGAAAGGCCTTGAGACCCTCGAAAAGTTCGATGCCATAATGCAGGCACGAAGCCGACATGTGCATCTTGATGTACTCGTCGCTCGTAACCTCCATATCACTCCATTTACCATCCGTAAAATAATAACGGACGTTGACGTCGGTCTTGTGATAGTCGAACCCCAAGGCGCTCCAATCTATATTTTCCATTATAGTAAAATTTAAAGGTTTTTCTAAATTATCCCCACAGTAAAGTAAACCGGGCAAAAACAAACCTTGAACCGATCCTTTCCTCGCATTATCCTACGATAGCACCATTATTCGTATTTCCGTTGGGGCCCAGCAGCAGCAGTTTCCCCGAAGCATCTTCGGCCATCAGGATCATGCCCTGCGACACGATCCCTTTCAGTTCGCGGGGAGCGAGATTTACAAGAACCAGCGCCTTGCGCCCTATCAGCTCTTCGGGCGTAAAATATTCCGCTATTCCCGAAATGATCGTCCGCTGGTCGATCCCCGTGTCCACCGTCAATTTAAGCAATTTCTTCGTCTTGGCGACCTTTTCCGCCGCAAGGATCGTAGAAACCCGGATATCCATTTTCTGGAAATCGTCGAATTGTATCGTATCTTTCTGAGATTCAATATTTTGCAAATTTTCAGCAGCCAGATTAGCCTCTTTCGTCGCCGCAAGCTTGTCCAACTGGCGCTGGATCACGTCGTCCTCGATCTTCTCGAAGAGCAACGACGCCTCGCCGATCTTATGCCCGGCAGCGATCAGATCCATAGCCCCGAGGCGCTCCCATCCGAATTTCTCCACGGCGAGCATCTTCAGGATCTTCGACGCCGAGAAAGGCATGAAAGGCTCGATGGCAATCGCCGTATTGGCCGTAATCTGCAACGCAATGTTGAGAATCGTTTTCACGCGCCCGGAATCGGTCTTGATGACTTTCCACGGCTCGGTGTCCGCCAGATACTTGTTGCCGATACGCGCAATGTTCATGGCATCCTTCAGGGCTTCGCGGAAACGGTAGTTCTCGATATTGGCCTCGAGCGAACCCTTCACGGCAGCTACCTCCGCAACTGTCTGACGGTCATAATCATTCATCTCTCCGCAGGCAGGAACTTCTCCGCCGTAATATTTCTGCGTAAGCACCAGCGCACGGTTGACGAAATTTCCCAGCACAGCGACCAGCTCGTTGTTGTTGCGGGCCTGGAAATCCTTCCATATAAAGTCGTTATCCTTGGTTTCGGGGGCATTGGCACACAGCACATAGCGCAATACGTCCTCCTTTCCGGGGAACTCCTCCAGGTATTCATGCAGCCATACCGCCCAGTTGCGTGAGGTCGAAATCTTATCGCCCTCGAGGTTTAGGAACTCGTTGGCCGGCACGTTCTCGGGCAGTATATAACCCCCGTGCGCCTTGAGCATCGAGGGGAAGACGATGCAGTGGAACACGATATTGTCCTTGCCGATGAAATGCACCATCTTGGTGTCTTCCGACTTCCAGTACTTTTCCCAATCGGGGGTAAGGTCTTTCGTGGCGGATATGTAACCGATCGGAGCGTCGAACCACACATAGAGCACCTTCCCTTCAGCACCCTCCACGGGCACGGGGATGCCCCAGTCGAGGTCACGGCTCACGGCACGGGGCTGCAATCCGCCGTCGAGCCAGCTCTTGCACTGTCCGTAAACATTCGTCTTCCACTCCTTATGCCCATCGAGTATCCACTCGCGGAGGAAGCCTTCGTATTGATCCAGCGGGAGATACCAGTGCTTCGTCTCCCTTTTGACAGGAACCGAACCCGACACGGCGCTATGCGGGTCGATCAGCTCGTCGGGCGAGAGGGTAGACCCGCATTTCTCGCACTGGTCGCCGTAGGCACGGTCGTTCCCGCATTTGGGACAAGTGCCGACGATATAACGGTCGGCAAGGAACGTCTGCGCCTCCTCGTCGTAATACTGCATGGAGGTCTTCTCGATGAATTTCCCCTCGTCGTAGAGTTTGCGGAAAAATTCCGAAGCGGTCGCAGCATGGGTCGCCGACGATGTCCGCGAATAGATGTCGAACGACATTCCCAACCCCTCGAACGACTTTTTGATCAGGTTATGGTAACGATCCACGATCTGCTGCGGGGTCACCCCCTCCTTGCGGGCCTTGATGGTGATAGGTACGCCGTGCTCGTCCGATCCGCAGACCGAAATCACGTCGCAGCCCTTCAGCCGCAGGTAACGCGTGTAAATATCCGAAGGTATATAAACTCCCGCCAGATGGCCGATATGCACCGGGCCGTTGGCATAGGGGAGAGCCGATGTAACGAGGTAACGCTTGAACTCTTTTGCCATATTGAGATATACAGTATTACTAATTTCTGTCAAAATTAGTAATTTTTAGGGAAAGAAAAAGCAAAGCCCCATTATTTGTTTACAAACTACAAGGACACCCTGCCGCAAGAAAACAAAACGTAAACCACGGGAGCGAATCGGTCTGCCTCCGGCTACGGGATAAAAAATATGCCCCGGCGTAGTCCGGGGCATATTTCCTAATTATCGGCGGTCGGAATCGTTATTCGAACACCAGCTCGTCGAGCAGCCATCCTGCGCCCGCGTACTTGTCGATGATGAACAGCACGTAGCGGATGTCGACCGATATCGTGCGCTGCAGATCGGGCTCGAAAGCCACATCGCCCGACATGGCTTCCCAGTTGCCGTCGAAAGCCAGCCCGAGCAGTGCACCCCTAGCATTCATCACGGGCGAACCCGAATTGCCGCCCGTAATATCGCAGTCGGCAAGGAACGCCACCGGAAGTTCGCCTTCGGCATTGGCATAACGGCCGAAATCGCGCGCCGCATAAAGTTCCTTGAGTTTTTCGGGCACGGTAAACTCCGTGGGGTTCTGCGGATTTTCCTTCTCCATTACGCCCTTGAGCGTCGTATAGTAGTTGTATTCGATGCCGTCGGCAGGCGAATAGGGCAGCACGCGGCCATAGGTCAGGCGCAGCGTGAAGTTGGCATCCGAAGCCCACGCCTTTTTCGGGTTTTGGAGCATCAGCCCCGCCACGTATTTACGGCTTCCCTCGTAATATTTCTCCACGATCGGCTTGCGTGCCTGAGAAAGCGCATTATACTTCTCCCACACCGATTTCACAAACGGGGCAATGGGGTCGGCGGCATATTTATCGGCAGAAAACGAACCAATCAGCTCATCGACCTTTTCCTGCGAGGTAAAGAGCGAATTATCGAAAATATAATCCACATAGGCATCCGTATCGCCGTTGAATTCCTTATCCACAATCTCCGTATAGAACGACGGCAGGTCGGTCATGTGCTCGCGGGCGATCTTCAGCATGCGCTTGGCCACCTTCCGGTCGGTCGGGGCGTTGTAATCCTTATACCAACCGGCCATCGCCTTTCGGGCCTCTTCGGGATCCTTTATCTCCGTCCGCCCGTCGAACATTTTTGCAGGGGTCAGTATTTCGACCGCACGCAGGAAAGCCTCTTCCAGATACTGGCGGTTATCGTCGATGCCGGCCAGCCCCTCGATCGCTTCTCGGATTTTCGGCAGCGCGTCGATATACCCTTCCTCGGGCAGCGTATTCTTCTCGGCCCACGCCTGGAAGGCAGCTTCCTGCTGCTGCTTGCGCTCCTTGACACCCAGTTTGAGGATGCCGCGAGACTTGCCGATCGAATTCTTCCAGTAGTTCGACGACGTGGCGTATTTCGAGGCATACTGAATACGCACCTTGTCGCTGGCAGCCATGTCCTCCTTCAGGATCGCCTGGCGCTCGCCGCGGATAAAGATCCGGTTGGGATTCGAAACGTTCAGCATGTCGTCGATCTCATACGAAGTCATATAACGCTGCGTGGAACCCGGGAACCCCATGATCATGGCGAAATCCCCCTCCTTGTAACCGTCGAGCGAAATCTTGAGGAACTTCTCGGCCTTGTAAGGACGGTTTTCGGGCGAATAATCCGCCGGCCTGTTATTCTGTCCGGCATAGACGCGAAACACCGAGAAATCGCCTGTATGGCGCGGCCACATCCAATTATCGGTGTCTCCGCCGAACTTGCCGATCGACGTAGGGGGCGTTCCCACCAGGCGCACGTCGGTATAGACCTCGATCACGAAGGCGAAATACTGGTTCCCTTCGAAGAAGGGCTTGACCTCGACCACCATGCCGGGGTTGGCCTCCTGCAGCGAAGCGGTCAGGCCGGCGATATTCTCCGAGGTGATCCGTTCGTACTCCTGCTGCCCGGCCGTGGAAGGCACGTTGCCCAGGATATCCGCAGTCACGTCGCTGATCGAACGGATGAAACGCACCTTGAGCCCCGGGGCGGGAATCTCCTCCTGCCGCGACATGGCCCAAAAGCCGTTCTTCAGGTAGTCGTGTTCGACCGACGACAGGGATTGTATCGACCCGTAGCCGCAGTGGTGGTTGGTGAACAGCAGGCCGTCGGGCGAAACGATCTCGCCCGTGCAGCCGCCGCCGAAAATGACGACCGCATCCTTGAGCGAAGATTTATTGATGCTGTAAATATCCTCGGCCGAAAGTTTGCATCCGCGCGCCTTCATGTCCCGGATATTCATTTTCTGCAGATAAGGCAGCATCCACATGCCTTCGTCGGCCACAGCAGTCAGCGACACGCAAGCCGCTGCAATCAGTAAAAACAGTTTCTTCATATATATAAACGATTATTTGATGTTGATCATGTTCAGGATCGAACGCTCGGCCTTGCGGCGCACCTCTTCGTCGAGGACGATCTCCGGGGCCTCCCGCTCGAGGCATTCGCAGATGTTTTCCAGCGTCACCATCTTCATGTACTTGCAGTTGTTGCAGCCGCACGTCTCGTCGTCCGGGGGCGCCGGGATAAAGGTCTTGTCCGGATAGCGCCTCTTCATCTCGGCGAGGATGCCCGATTCGGTGACGACGATGAACTCATCGGCCCCGCTGCGGCCGCAATAGTCGAGGATCGCAGCCGTCGACCCCACGAAATCGGCCACCTCGATGATATAGGCCCGGCATTCGGGATGCACGACGACCCGGGCCGCCGGATGCTCCTTTTTGAGCCGGAGCAGTTTTTCGAGCGAAAACTCCTCGTGGACATGGCACGCCCCGTCCCAGATCACCATATTCTCGCGGCCGGTCAGCTTCCTGATGTAAGCGCCCAGGTTGCGGTCGGGCGCGAAGATGACGGGGCGGTCGGCCGGGATCGACTCCACGACCTTCAGGGCATTCGACGAAGTGCAGCAGATATCGGTCAGCGCCTTGACCCCGACGGTCGTGTTGACGTACGAAACCACCGTATGCCCCGGGTACCTGGCCTTGAAGGCCGCAAAGTCGCGGGCGTCGCACGATTCGGCCAGCGAGCACCCCGCCTCGGGACAAGGTATGAGCACTTTTTTGCCGGGGCAGAGCACCTTGGCGGTCTCGGCCATGAAATGCACGCCGGCGAACAGGATGATTTCCGCATCGACCGACTGCGCCCTGACCGACAGCGCGAGCGAATCGCCCAGAAAGTCGGCCACCTCCTGTACTTCGGGCAGCGTATAGTAATGGGCCAGTATGACGGCGTGTTTCTCGCGTTTCAGTTCTTCGATCCGATTCCGGATTTGCACGGAGTTATCAACCTTCATTTTTTATTTTTACTTTATAATTTAATTTTAATAAGAAATAAGAATAGAAATAATAGCTGTTGATACTGTTCACAAGTTTCCCTGGAAAATATCTTTCAACATTTTATTCCCGTGCTTTTACCTATTCTTCGTTACAACCGATTCGTATTCAAATGTATGAAATTATAATCAACAATTGTCAAAAACCGTTGTCAACATTTCGACAGCCGTTTGTTGTGAACAATCTGTTCCGTTTTCCGGGGTTCGGGGCTGACTATAATTTCCCATAACTTTTTTTGGTTTCCGGAAAATCTTGTATATGCCCGCCCTTTCCGGAATTTGCAACTCTTCCGACCGGAAAGTTATCATTAGTTATCGCCGTTTATCAACACGTTTCCTAACACGATTTCATCACCTTTTCGACAATCTTTTCCGCGATTCCGCGGTACCATTTTTCGACGCGCGGATCTATCCCCGCAGCAGGCCTCCCTTCGTCGGATCCTTCCATGATCGACTGTACGATAGGTATTTCCCCCAGGAAATCCACGCCGTGCTCTTCGGCGAACCGGCGTGCGCCGCCTTTGCCGAAGAGGTAGTAGCGGTTTTCGGGCAGTTCCTCGGGCGTGAACCAGGCCATGTTTTCGATGATTCCCGCCACGGGGATGTTGACGTTTTCGTTGCGGAACATCTCCACGCCGCGCACGACGTCGGCTACGGCGACCTGCTGGGGCGTCGAGACGATCACCGCGGAATCGATCTTCAGCTCCCCGATGATCGAGAGGTGTACGTCGCCCGTTCCGGGGGGCAGGTCGGCCAGCAGGAAGTCGAGCGTCCCCCATTTGGTCTGATGGATCATCTGTTTCAGGGCGCTGACGGCCATGGCTCCGCGCCACAGCAGGGCGTCGGTAGGTTTGATGAAGAACCCGATCGACATCAGCCGGATGTCCATCGGCTCCGCAGGGACGATGTGGTCTGCGCCCTCTTCCTGCACGGCGTCGGGCAGGTAGCCTTCCACTCCGAACATCTTGGGCTGCGAAGGCCCGTATATGTCGGCGTCGAGGATGCCTACGCGGAATCCCATGTTTCGCAGGGCGACCGCGAGGTTGGCCGTGACGGTCGATTTACCTACCCCGCCCTTTCCCGATGCGACAGCAATGACCTTGGCGATGCCGCCCGTGGTCGTCTTCAGCTTGGGTTCGGGGCGCGGGGCAGCGCCGCCCTCCTTGATGACTACCAGTACCGTTTGATCGGGGAATTCGCGTTTGAGCAGTTCCTCAGCCTGGTTTTTGATTTTCACTGCGAACGGGTCGCGGGCCTTGGCGAAGCGGAGTACGACGGTGATTTTTCCGGCCGCTGAGGCGATATGCTCGATAAAACCGCTGCTGACGATATCCTGCCCCGTTTCGGGATGAACGAGCGACGCGAGCAGATGTCTGATTTTTTCTTCCATATTTGTGTAGTGACTTTCCTTGCAAAGATAACGTATATTTTACAGAATAAATATATGTTACCCTTCTTTTTTATCGAAAAACGATAAATTTTATTTGTTTTTCATATAATTTCTGTATATTTGCGAAAGAAAACCGGAATCGGAACAAAATTAGGACAAACAAAAAATAACTTCGTTATGAATTTTATCAAAACTTTCCTGGCTGCCATCCTCGCGTTTGTCGTGGGGTCGGTACTGGTAGTCTTCCTTTGGATTTTCATCCTGCTCGGCATTGCCGGTTCGATGGAGAAAAGCGTGGCCGTACACCCCGAGTCGATCCTCAAGCTCGACTTTTCGGAGGTGTTGACCGATGCCCCGTCGAGCGATCCTTTCGCCGGCTTCGATTTCGCGACGCTCCAGTCCACGCGTATGCTTCCGCTGATGAAGGCACTGCGTGCGCTTGAGGCGGCGAAGGACGATCCGCGGATCAAGGGTATTTACTTGCGTATGAACGGCAACGGCGGAGTGGCGGGTTCGGCCCTGCTCGAAGAGCTGCGTGAGGCGATCGTCGATTTCAAGCAGAGCGGCAAGTTCGTCGTCGCCTATAACGAAACCTACTCGCAGGGGCAGTATTACCTCGCTTCGGCGGCCGACAAGATTTACATGCAGCCCGAAGGAGGGATGGACTGGTCGGGCCTTTCGTTCAATTTGGCGTTCTACAAGGGGTTGCTCGACAAGCTCGACGTCAAGGCCGAGGTTTTCCGCCCCACGGCCTGCAAGTACAAGAGCGCCGTCGAGCCCTATATACTTCCCAAAATGTCGGACGCTAACCGCGAACAGATGCAGGAACTGGTCAATTCGATGTGGAATACCATCGCCGGTTCGGTGGCCGAGGCACGCGGTATCGACCTGGAAACCCTGAACCGGATCACCGACAAACTGGAGGTCTCGCTGCCCGAGGATGCCCTCGAACACGGGTTCGTGGATAGCCTGCTCTACGAAGATCAGATGAACGACGTCTTTGCCGAGCTGGGCGTGCAGTCCGATTCCGACGGCCAATACAATTTCGTCACCCTGGGCGAATATGCGTTGCAGGTCAGTGCCGACCTCAAGAATATTTCGGCCGACCAGGTTGCTATCGTATACGCCGACGGTGCGATCGTCGACGGCGAGGGCTTCGGCCGCGAGATTTACGGCAATACGCTGGCTGCGACGCTGGCCGGTGTGCGTGCCGACGAAAAGGTCAAAGCCGTGGTGCTGCGCGTGAATTCCCCGGGCGGCAGCGCATTGGCTTCGGATGTCATCTGGCGCGAAATGGAGCTGCTCAAGGCCGAGAAACCCGTCATCGTCTCGATGGGTTCCTATGCGGCCAGCGGCGGATACTATATCCCCTGCCCGGCCGGCAGGTTGCCCGGCCGATGTCATTGTGGCCGACAAACTGACCCTGACGGGTTCCATCGGCGTCTTCGGCATGTACCTCAATACCATCGACGCCCTGAAGAACAAACTAGGCATCACGTTCGACGCCGTGAAGAGCAACACCTCGGCAGGCATGGGCATGACCTCGCCTCTGACGCCTGCCGAAAGGGCTTCGATCATGCGCGGCGTGGATAAGGTGTACACTACGTTCACGAACCTCGTGGCGCAGGGGCGCAACCTGCCTGTCGAGAAGGTGCTCGACATCGCCGGCGGCCGTGTCTGGTCGGGCGACAACGCCCTCGGCATCGGCCTGATCGACACGTACGGAGGCCTGAAGACGGCCATCGCCATCGCTGCGGACAAAGCCGGGTTGGGTGACAATTTCCGGGTGACGGAGGTGATCGAGCAACCGACGGGTTTCGCGGCGTTCATCTCGTCGCTCAACGTCGGCATCCGCGAAGCCATGACCCGTTCGGAACTGGGAGTCATGATGAAGGAATACAAACAGGTGCAGGAGGCGACTTCGCAGCAGGGGATCGTCATGTACTATCCCTTCAAACTCGAACTGCGCTAATCCCCGTCGGATGTCGGAACGATAAAAAGCGGCCTCTGCGGAGGTCGCTTTTTCTGTTTGCAGGGCGGGGGACTGTGTGTCCAAAAACACGTCAATCGTGCCGGAAAAGGGGTTTGTCAGCCTTTGGCAGGGACTTTGGCCGCCGGCCCCCCCCCGCCGAATCCTGCCCGCAGCGCATTTCATCCAGCTTGCGGCCTATCTCCTCGACCTGTTTCGCGTCGGGCGAAATGACCGTCGACCCGAACTTACGCCGGTAGTCGCCCGGCGGGGAGCCGATGCGTTCGCGGAAGGCGCGGTTGAAATTCGATATGTTGTAGAACCCGCAGCGCATGCCGATCTCGGCGATCGGGTCGTCGGTTTCGACGATCATCTGCGCGGCGCGCACGATGCGGAAGCCGTTGAGGTAGTTCCACAGGTTCTGGTGGGTGTACTTTTTGAAAAAACGGCAGACCGAAGTCGCGGACATGCCTACCTCTTCGCCGATGTCTTCGAGCGAGATCTTACGTTGGTAATTGCCCTCCACGAACTGTACGATCTTGTTGATCCGGGCATTGCCGTCGGGTTGCATTTCGTAGTACGGGGCACCTATCGGCCCCGTTTCGTCCGGCCCAGCCGTGGCCAGGTCGTTGAGTATGTTCAGGAAAAGCGACGCCGATGCGAATCCCCGCAGCCCGGGCAGTTGCAGTAACCTGTCGCGGACGCGGTCTACGACGCTTTCGGCGAACCAGAGCCCGGCGACCGGCTGGCTCAGCATTTTCCGGATGGGGAGCATGGATTCCGTTTCGAATATCTGCCAGTTGGGCATGTCGCGGCTGAACTGCACGGCGACGGCCTCGCAATTGGTCTCCGCAAAGGCTTCGTCGCGTTTGTAACAGTGCGGTACGCGCGGGAAAATGATGATCAGGTCTTTTTCCGTGAAATTGTCGACCGATTGTCCGGTGACACGTGTACCCTTCACGTTCAGGGTCAGGCTGAGCATGTAATCCTCGTGGAAATGAAGGGGCGGATCGGTTTGTTTGTCAAACCAATACTGTGTGATGAACAAATCGTTGCCGGGCAACGGGGTGAGATCATTCAGGACACGTTTCATCAGATAATGAGACTTATGGTAACAAATATAGGAACTAATAAGGACAAATCAAAACCGGGGCGGTTTTTTGTGGGGAAGGATACGCGGCCGGGGTTTCCCGCACCTTTGTTTACCGATCCGGAACGGGGCGTAAAGGAACCCCCGTGGTGAAAAGTGCGGAAAACGCTTTCTCCTTTCGCATTTAATGAATATCTTTGCGGATATGGCAGTGATCAGATTGACAAAGGAGTTTTCGTTCGAGGCCGCGCATGCCCTCGACGGATACGACGGGCCGTGCCGTGAGATCCACGGGCATTCCTACCGGTTGTTCGTGACCGTGAAAGGGTGCCCTGCGGACGACGACACGAACCCCAAGTGTGGGATGGTGATGGACTTCGGTGTCCTGAAAAGCATTGTCAACGAGGAGGTCGTTTCCCGTTTCGACCATGCGCTCGTGTTGCGGGCGACACGCCGCGACGCTCCCCTGCGGGCGGTGCTGGCCGAACGCTTCGGCAACATCGTCACGGTGGACTACCAGCCGACGTGCGAAAACATGCTCGGCGATTTCGCTGCACGCATCGCACGCCGCCTGCCCCTGGGGGTGGAGCTGCATTCGCTCCGCCTGCATGAGACCGCAACCTCGTTCGCCGAGTGGTTCGCCGAGGACAACCGCTGATTTCCGCCCGGCGGTTCCGCCGGAACGACATACCCCGACATTTCTACCGGACAGGCCCCGGGCGCAAGGGATAGGCGCACGGCAAACATCGAAAGGGAACTATTATTGACGCAAATCGAATATATGAAAAAACTGTTTCTCGTCGACGCCTATGCGTTGATCTTCAAGTATTACTATGCCTTTCTGGGGCGTCCCATGCGCAACCGGGCCGGCATGAATACCTCCGTGGTATTCGGCTTCGTAAAGTTCCTGCGCGACATCCAGAAGCGAGAGCGGCCCGACCTGCTGGGCGTGGCGTTCGACCCCAAGGGCGGCAGCTTCCGCCGGGAGATATTTCCCGAGTACAAGGCCAACCGTGCCGAGACGCCCGAGGACATCCTCCTCTCCGTCCCCTATGTCAAGCGTGTGCTGGAAGCCATGTGCATCCCGATCCTCGAAGTCGAGGGTTACGAGGCCGACGACGTGATCGGCACGCTGTCGCAAAAAGGCGTCGAGGCGGGTTACGAGGTCTTCATGGTCACGCCCGACAAGGACTACGGCCAGTTGGTACGTGACAATTGCAAGATCTACAAGCAGAAGGGCGCCGAAGGGAGCATCGAGATCGTCGACCGGGAGGCGATCCGCGGGAAATACGGCATCGACGACCCCAGCCTCGTGCGCGACATCCTCGCACTGTGGGGCGATGCTTCGGACAATATCCCGGGTGTGCCGGGAATCGGCGAGAAGAGCGCCTGCAAACTCGTGCAGGAGTGGGGAACGGTGGAAAATATCCTCGACAACGTCTCGAAGATCAAGGGCAAGCAGGGCGAGAAGATCGCCGAATGGGGCGACAAACTGCGCCTTGCCAAGACACTGACCACCATCTGCCTCGACGTGCCCATCCCGTTCCGCGAAGAAGACCTCACGGTCTGCGAACCCCATATCGACGAACTCAAGGCCCTCTTTGCCGAATTGGATTTCAAGGCCTTTATGAACGACCTTACGAACCTTGCGCCCCCCGAGGAGCAACCCGAAGGCCCCCGCCAGGAGGCGCAGACCCAGCTTGCGGAGATGGCACGGGCCAAGTCCGCCGCCGCCAAACGCGCGGCGCTGGTCGGACAGGGCAATCTCTTCGGCGACCCGGTGGTCGAGATGCCCGCCGCCGAGGTTCCCGTTGCCGAGCTTCAGGCCGAAGCCGATGCCATGCAGTTCAAGACGGCGCAGACCACGCCCCACGATTACCGCCTTGTGGAGAATGCCTCCCAGTTGCGCGAAGTGGTTGCCGAGGTCGGGAAATACGGCGAATTCTGTTTCGACACCGAGACCACGGGGTTCGATATCTTCAACGACCGCATCGTCGGCATGTCGCTGGCCGTAAAGCCGTTCGAAGCGTGGTACATTCCCTTCAAGGAGGAGAATACGGCGGAATATACGCAGATCGTGCGGCCGCTGTTCGAAGACGAAGGGATTGCCAAGATCGGCCAGAACATCAAGTTCGACCTGATGGTGCTCCGGCGCCTGGGGCTCGATATCCGGGGCCGCAAGTACGACACGATGATCCTGCATTACCTGCTCGATCCCGAGTCGCGCCACAACATGAACGCCCTGTCGGAAAAATACCTCAACTACAAGCCTATCGAGATCGAAACGCTGATCGGCAAGGGTTCCAAGCAGCTGACGATGGATCTGGTGAACGTCGAGCGCGTCAAGGAGTACGCCGCCGAAGATGCCGACGTCACCCTGCAACTCAAACACGTGCTCTACCCTCAGGTCGAGAAGATCGGGCTGCAACACCTCTATTTCGAGGTCGAGGAGCCCATGATCGCCGTGCTGGCCGACATCGAGATGGCGGGCGTGCGGATCGACTCCGGGGCGCTGACCGAATACTCCGTCGAACTGAGCCGCAGGCTGGCCGAACTGGAAGCCCAGATCCGTACCGAGGCCGGCGAATCGACGCTCAACATCAACTCGGCACGCCAGCTGGGCGAGGTGCTTTTCGCCAAGATGCGCATCGCCGAAAAGCCCAAGATGACCAAGACCAAGCAGTTCTGCACCGACGAAGATTATTTGCAGACCTTCGCCCGCAAACATCGTATCGTCGACCTGATCCTCGAATACCGGGGTGTCAAGAAACTGCTCTCGACCTATGTCGAAGCGCTTCCCCAGCTGGTCAACCGGACGACGGGGCGTATCCATACCTCCTTCAACCAGGCGGTCACGGCTACCGGGCGCCTTTCGTCCACCAATCCCAACCTGCAGAACATCCCCGTGCGCGAAGAGATGGGGCGCCGCATCCGCCGGGCGTTCATCCCCTCCGATTCCGACCACCTGCTGCTCTCGGCCGATTACAGCCAGGTCGAGCTGCGCCTGATGGCGCACCTTTCGGGCGACGAATCGTTGATCGCGGCCTTCGCCCACGGCGAGGATATCCATGCCGCGACGGCCGCCAAGCTTTTCAACAAAACCCTCGGCGAAGTGACCTCCGAGGAACGCCGCCGTGCCAAGACGGCCAATTTCGGCATCATCTACGGCATTTCGGCCTTCGGCCTGAGCCAGCGGCTCGAAATCCCGCGTAAGGAGGCCAAGGACATTATCGACGGTTATTTCGAATCTTACCCCAAGGTCAAGGAGTATATGGACGATGTGGTCGCCAAGGCCAAGGAGGAGGGATTCGTCTCGACGATCTTCGGCCGCCGCCGCTATCTCAACGACATCTCCTCGCACAACGCCGTGGCGCGTGGCCTGGCCGAGCGCAATGCCGTGAACGCCCCGATCCAGGGATCCGCGGCCGACATCATGAAGATCGCCATGATCAATGTCCACCGCCGTTTCGCGGCCGAAGGCATCCGGTCGAAGGTGATCCTTCAGGTACACGACGAATTGGTCGTCGACATGCTCCGTTCCGAACAGGAGCGCGTCGCGGCCATCGTCACCGAATGCATGGAATCCGCCGCCGCCCTCAAGGTGCGCCTGGTGGTCGACTACGGCGTGGGCGACAACTGGCTCGAGGCGCATTGACCGCGTCCTGAGTCCGTTTGCAAGATATAGTAACGGACGGCATCGGATATGCAGACTCCCTGTTAATGCCTTGTATCCGTTATATCCGATGCCACCGCCGCCTCCTTCTTCGGTGCTGCCCCGGCGCTTTTGCGGACGCTTGTCTTGCTCCGGCGTCCCACGGGGAGGCGGCAGGAAAAATACAATGTTCGCGGATTTTTTGTTTTGATACTGAAATAAACTGACAGCTATGATCGAACCTATTTACCAGCCGGCCGCGTCGCGTTACGAAGATGGCATGACCTACCGGCGTGCGGGACGCAGCGGTGTGCTGCTGCCCGCCTTTTCGCTCGGCATGTGGCACAATTTCGGCAGCGGGCAGACCTTCTCCAATGTGCGGCAGATGGCCCATTACGCGTTCGACCGGGGAATCGTCCATTTCGATTTGGCGAACAACTACGGCCCTGCCTACGGTACGGCCGAGGAGAACTTCGGCCGTTTGATGGAGCAGTCGTTCCGACCCTACCGCGACGAACTCTTCATTTCGACCAAGGCGGGTTACGACATGTGGCCGGGGCCCTACGGCAACTGGGGCTCGCGCAAATACCTCATGGCAAGCCTCGACCAGAGCCTGCGGCGCATGAAGCTCGATTATGTGGACATCTTCTACTCGCACCGCTACGATCCCGAGACCCCGCTCGAAGAGACCCTCCAGGCTTTGGTCGACATCGTCCGCGCAGGCAAGGCGCTCTATGTCGGGCTGTCGCGCTACCCGCTGGCCGCGGCACGTTTCGCTTTCCGCTACCTGGCCCAGCGCGACGTACCCTGCCTGCTTTTCCAGGATCGCTACAACCTGTTCGACCGCGAACCCGACACGTCGGGCATCCTGACGCTCAATGCCGAGGCCGGGGCTGGGTTCGTGGCCTTTTCGCCGCTGGCACAGGGGCTGCTGACCGACCGTTACCTGAACGGTATTCCGGAAGGCTCGCGCATGGCGGCGGAGGGTTCGCTGCGGCGCGACGTGCTGACGGAGAGGATGTCGGAACGAATCCGCGGCCTGCATGAAATCGCCCAGCAGCGCGGCCAGACCCTTGCCGAGATGGCTTTGGCATGGCTGCTGCGCGACAAACGTGTCACGTCGGTCATTATCGGGGCAAGCTCCGTCGCCCAGATCGAAGATAACCTCCGGGCCCTGGAGTACGCCTCCTTTTCCGACGACGAACTGGCGAAAATCGACGCCCTGTCGCGGGAATAGCGCCCTGCACGGATGAAAAGATCCGCAGTCCCCCAGGACTGCGGATCTTCGTGTTTTATCTCTACGCCCCGGGGCGGCTCAGGCTCGAGGGCGAACGGTTGCTTCCCGTGGAGCGCGGGGTGGCGCTTGCGCCCGGAAGCTGGATCAGCCTGGCCCCCGAGACGATGCTCGTCTACACCTCGATGGAATGACCGGGCATTTTTCCCTGAACCGGAAAAACGAATCCCGCCTCTTTCGGGGAAGCGGGATTCTGCCTTTTCGGACGGGGATTACTCTTCCGGTTTTTGGCCGATGTAGAAGACGTAACCGTAGTACGCTTTGTATTTTTCGTAATGGGCGATCTCGTTTTTCTGCATTTCGGCCAGCAGGAGTGCTTTTTCACTGTGCCCGTATTGCTTGAGGAATCCCGGGATGCGTGCGCTTGCATGGGCGAAGTAGTTTTCCGTCCAGCAATGCTCGGGCAGCGCGAAATGCGCCAGCGGTGCATATCCGGCCTCTTCGAGGATCCGCACTTTCCCCGACGGGCTGTCGATGTCGGGGAAATAGTCCGAGATGAATTTCGACGCCAGGCGTGCGCCCGAGAGCCACGAGCACTCGGTCACGGCGATTATGCCGCCCGGTTTGCTGGCCGAAGGTTTTGCGCCGCCGGTTTTGGGGTCCTCCCGCCACTCCCTCAGCCCGCGTTCGAATCCGATGTTGTAGATCGAGCCTTCGGCCCAGATCACGTCGAATTCCCCGGGGCTGAAGGGCAGTGCGTCCATCGAGCCCTGTATGGCCGTGACGCGGTTTTCCAGCCCGGCCTTTTTTATCCGGGTGCGGAATTCTTCCAACAGTTCCGGCAGCAGGTCGACGGCCGTTATCGTACAATCCCTGTTCCGGGCGATCGTGATGGTCTGCCCGCCGGTGCCGCATCCGATGTCGGCGATCCGCATCCCCGGCCTGTCGGGCACGAATTCCAGGGCGCGGAGCGTCTGCTCCACGCCGCCGGGCCCCTGCCTGTCGAGTTCCCTGAAGAAATCGGCGATCATTTTTAAATCGAAATCGAAAATCTGTTTATTTTCCTGTTCCATGGTTGTTTGTAGTTGAGGCCGTGCGCGGGATGGATTGGGAAATCCCGTGCATGGCGAATTTTTTAAAATAAGGCAAAATGAATGTCCGCCCGGGCAGAAATGCCCCCGGGAGGGAAGAATGGGACGGAATCCGTGGTGAGGTACGGATTCCTACAATGCCGAATCCAAATTAAACATCCAATGGTTTTAGTCGTTGTAAAGGTAGGTACAATTTCCCGAACCTGCAAATCCGTCCGGGAAAGAGCTCCCGGGAAAAGGGAACCCCGATCCCTTTTCAGGAACCGGGGCACTCCACAAGAGGCGCTTTCCTACTCTGCATCAGAATGATATACCGACGCGTATGCCGAAATTATTGAGGTTGTTGACCGAGTAAGTCAGGACGTCACCGCTGTTGGTGGCATAGCTGTAATAGAGTGCCACATGGAACCCGAAACGGTAGTCGGGGCGCGGGAAGATGCTCACGCCGATTTCGGGCGAGAGGAAGAATCCCCACGTGTCGTTGTACTGCTTGACGACGTAGTAATAGGACGAAAGTTCGGCGTAGTTGGCACCCAGCTTCAGGCCCGCATAAGGCTGGAATACGCTGTCCGTAAGCCAGGTGTAACGGCTGGTGACGCCGAACGGCAGCTGGAATACGGAGTGCTTCTGGTTGACCGTGAGGGCCGAACCGTTGCCCAGGTCGAGTGTCTGGCGCGGGATCGTTTCGAGGTTGGTCTGGTACGAGATGAACGGGCCCACGGCGATGGCCGGCGTGATGAAATAGCCGCCTTCGAAGTTCATGCCCCAGCCCGAGGCTTTGTCGGCCAGGCTGCTGCCCAGGGGCACGCCTACCTGCCAGTCGACGTTGATGTAGCTGTTCGGGAAGACCTGTGCTTTGCCCGTGCGCGCGGCGGCGAGCAGGACGACACAGAGTGCGATGGTTTTTAGAACCTGGTATTTCGATGTTTTCATAATCGGACGTGTTTTTACGGTTAAATTACTTTTTCAGATAAGGCGACTGGTCGAACGCCTGTTCTACGGCGTCCACCGTGCGCTGCAGGTTGAGGCTTTCCGACGAGGTGAGCAGGCCGCCGATGTAGCTGTCCCAGATGACGGGCAGTTTCTTGCCGCTCTGCTGGTCGGCTTCCAGATCCAGCATCTCGATCAGCAGCGAACCGGCCGTATAACCGTAATATACGCGGTAGGGATAGTGCCATCCCAGCCAGTCGCCCCAGTATCCGGGCGTCCAGTAGTAGGGGTAATACCACCACCAGTAGGGATAGTCATAACCCACGAAATAGGTCACTTTCTGCACGTAGCTCAATTGCAGTCCGACATTGGCCGCCTCCTTGTCATCGGTGCGGGTGTAGCCGGCGGCGTTCATGCGGCCGGCGACCGTGTTGACGATCTCCAGCGCATTGTCGTCTTTCCAGTATTCCGTCTTGTCTGCGGCGCCGATCAGCAGGATGCTGTCGGGGAGGTAGTAGGTGTCCAGCGCACCGAAGTCGGCTTCGGTGTCGTAAGCGGTGTAGACCAGATAGTCTTTGTGGAGGCCCGATGTCGAGGGCTCTTTCTGGCACGCGCAAAACGCAACTGCAACGAGTGCGTATGCGAGGTAACGTAATTTTTTGACGGTCATGATTTTGATTTTTTAGTTTGCTGTCTCGGAGCATGTTCAAAATTCGTTCCTTCCACACCTTTTTTACGCGTGGAAGCCCGATCGGGGTATAAAAAAGCGGTTTTGCGATACGGGAGGGTGCCGACGGAGTGTTTTATGGTCGGGCACAGGAATTTACCCCTGTGTGAAACGGCCCTTAAAGGGTCTCTCGATACATCCTCGGGCTGAAAGAGCGTCTTTGCGGGCTTTTCTTGCGCCGTTTTTGAAAGGTAATCGCGCCGCATTGCGGCCTGAAGTCATCCTTCCGAACGGGATCGTTGCCGTGCCGGTCGTAATCGTTGGGGGTACGGCGCCGATTTCGGCCGGAAAATGGTTCGTCATTCGGAAAATATATTACTTTTGTAACTATCTATGCATAATGATCACAAGGTATGAGCCGATACGATAACTGTTCCCGTGAGGAGCTTCTCCGCAGGATCGAAGAGCTCGAAGCACAACTCGATACGCCGAAGGGTTCCGGGAGCCGGTTCCGGGAGCGTTATGCCTGTAAGATTCTCGATTCGATACCCGACATGCTGACCGTGCTCGATCGCGACGGGACGCTGGTCGAACTGGTTTCCGCGGATGAGACCAACCATGTCGGGGTTCCGGGCGGAGAGCTCGCCGGGCAGAACATCCGCACGATGCTTTCGCCTGCGGCCTGCCGCAATGTGAAGAACAACCTCGACAATGTTTTTGCGACGGGGTGCGGCTCTTCGTCCCACCACGACATTACGCTCGACGGCCGAACCCGCAACTACGAAAACCGTATTTTCCCGCTCGACGGGGAGCATGCCCTCTGCATCTGCCGTGACATCACCGAGGCCGAAGCTGCCAAGCATGAACTGGAGATGGTCAAATATGCACTGAACAATGTCGACGAGGAGATCTACGCCTGCAGCCTGGACGGTACGATGGAATATGCCAACGAGCAGTTCAGGGTGCGGCACGATGTCGAAGGCGACCTTTCGCAACACAAGGTTTACGATTTCTGGTCGTACGAAGGTTCCCGTTTGCAGTGGGAAGCCCGGCTGGCGAAAATACGCCGCGATAACGGCTCGCACAAATACACCGTCCGCTTCAAGAACGAGCAGGGACGTATCGTGGCGTGGGACATCGTGGCCTACATCATCTACGACTATTTTCAGGAGCGCGAGATCGTCTGGTTCTTCGGCCGGGACGTGACGCAGCGCATCGAACACGAGAACAAGGTCAAGGTCAAGGAGATGAACTCCATCCTGGAGTGCATCCTCAACAACATTCCGGTCTATCTGTTTGTGAAAGACCCGGGCAACGAGTTCCGCTACCTCTACTGGAACCGGGCGTTCGAGGAATATTCGCGGATTCCGGCCTCCAGGGCGCTCGGGCATACCGATTACGAGATTTTCCCCAGCCCGAAGGATGCGGAGCATTTCCGCCAGGACGACCTGACGCTGCTGCGTACGGGTGAACGCCAGACCTTCATCGAGGAGTACGTCTCGGCCACGGGCGAGACCCGTATCGTCAATACTTCCAAGTCGCTGGTGCCGGTCGAAAACCGCCTTCCGCTCATCATCGGCGTCTCGTGGGACATCACCGACATGAAGAATGCCGAACTGGAGATCGTCGAGGCGCGTATCCGCGCCGAGGAGTCCGACCGTCTCAAATCTGCTTTCCTGGCCAACATGAGCCACGAGATTCGCACGCCGCTCAATGCCATCGTGGGTTTTGCCAAGCTCATCGGCGAGGTGGAAACCGAGGAGGAGAAACAACAGTTCATCGATATCATCGACGTCAATTCCGAGCTGCTGCTGCAACTGATAAACGATATCCTCGACATTTCGAAGATCGAAGCCGGGACGCTCGAATTCCGCTTCAGGCCGATGAACCTCAACGACCTCTGCCGCTCGGAGCTGGAAGTCCACAAACCCCGCGTCAAGCCGGGCGTGGAACTGGTCTTCGAGGAACGGGTCGCGAACGTGGAGATCGTCTGCGACCAGAACCGCCTGGCACAGGTTATTTCCAACCTACTGAACAACGCCGGCAAGTTTACCGAAGAGGGGGAGATCCGCTTCGGGTTCGACCTGAAGGACGGGTGTGTGGAGTTCTTCGTCCAGGATACGGGCATGGGCATACCGCCCGAGAAGGCGCGCAATATCTTCGACCGGTTCGTCAAACTCAACGATTTCGTGTCCGGCACGGGACTCGGGCTGGCCATTTCGAAGATGATCGTCGAAAAACTCGACGGAACGATCGGCGTGGATTCCGAACCCGGGAAGGGCACGCGGTTCCATTTCTCGATCCCCGTCGTCCACCGGGACGGCAGCAAAAACGACGAGCAGCTTTGCGCCGCCCCGGGCCGGGACGACGGCAAGTCGTGGGTGCTGCTGGTCGCCGAGGATTCGGACACCAATTTCAGACTCATCGAAGCCGTCCTCAGCCGCCGCTTCAGCCTCGTGCGTGCCCATACGGGAGCCGAGGCCGTGGACATGTTCGGGACGGTACAGCCCGATGCCGTGCTGATGGACATCCGCATGCCCGTGATGGACGGCCTTGAGGCTACGCGGCGTATCCGCAGCGTTTCGGCGGACGTCCCCATCATTGCCATGTCGGCCTATTCATCCGGCAGCGAGATCGAGAGCGCCCGCAATGCGGGGTGCAACGAATTTCTCGTCAAACCACTCTCGCAGTATTCGCTCCACCGGGCGCTGAATGCCGCTCTGGTGGAGTTCAAGGGTAAGGGCAAATCATAACCGGGTCGCCCCCGGAAACGGAACGTCCCGCAAGCCGTGCGCTGCGGGACGTTCCGTTTTATCGTGCGGCGGGTCTACCGGTACCGGTGCGAGATCAGGGTCATGAACTCTTCGCGCGTGCGGTGGTCGGAGAGGAAAATCCCGGTGAAGGCCGAGGTCGTCGTCGCCGACTGTTGCTTTTCGATGCCGCGCATCTGCATGCACATGTGGCTCGCTTCGGTCACGCCGGCCCACCCCCCCGGGTCATCCGCTC
>OCAQ01000522.1_pt1 | contig 21913 bp, 19 predicted proteins | sample 1538291 | NCBI WGS metagenome assembly OCAQ01 (sample SAMEA2580277, study PRJEB22360) | human gut metagenome | biome: human gut; feature: human-associated habitat; material: faeces | place: Denmark | collected 2008/2010 | reverse complement strand
TTGACAGAGTGTCCAGGATATTTGGATAAAGAAAACCGATGGCTTTAGCTGTTTCCCAGTTTACACCATCGGTTTTCTTAAGTCCAGTTAGTCCTTGAACAGTAACGTAAAAAATTAGCATTTTTAATATCATTTCACATATTTTTTATAAAGATAATTACTGTCAGACAGGGAAGAATGTGTTAATATAATAATATGAGTAATTATAAATCTTAACAAGAAAATTCGGAAAAAGGAGAGGTTTCTTATGCCAACAACATACGCACATTATAAATTCGGAAAAGAGGTGCTCAGCGCACTTCCAAGACCCCTTCAGAATTCTATAGAAGCGCATAGAGAGTTGTTTGATATTGGGTTACATGGACCGGATATCTTATTTTATTATAATGCATTAAAGAAAGATCCGGTGAATGAACAGGGGCATACACTTCATGAACAATTTGCCGATGAGTTTTTCCATCATGCTGTTGAAGTGATTGAGAAAGCAAAAGATCCGGCAGTGGCGCGCGCATATATTTATGGATTTATCTGTCATTTTGCTTTAGACAGTGAATGCCATCCTTATGTTGAAAAAATTATGCAGGTCGGAAGAGTTTCACACAATGAGATCGAGATGGAATTGGATCGAATGATGCTGACGGAAGATTATCATGATCCTTTGCGCTATCTGACAGCAAAGCACATTCAGCCGAAGATGGAGTATGCGGAAGTGATCGCACCATTTTTCAAAGATGTAACAGCCGAGCAGATCTATAAGGCATTAAAAGGGATGGTTTTTTATCATAAGCTGTTTCTGGCACCGACATCTGGAAAGCGAAAAGCGTTGTTTCTTGGGATGAAGGCAGTGGGGAAATACGATTCATTGCATGACATAGTGATGAGTGTAAAGCCAGATCCGTTATGTCAGAAATATTGTAAGGTTTTAAAACGGCAATATTCAGGTGCAGTGCCGTTAGCTGCGAGTCTGATCGTACAGTATCAGAAGAAATTATTCCAGGACACACCGCTTCCGGAACGTTTTCATGAGACATTCGGTGCAGGAGAAGAGTGGGAGAAACTGCGTCTGTAGAGAATCGAAGAAAAGAGTAACAGACTGCTTGCCAGGAGAGATGCAGAAGAAGAGAAAAAGAGTCAGGAGAATGTAGATGAAGGAATTCGTTAAAGTGCAGGATATCACGAAAACTTATAAAATGGGTGAAGTTGAGATTCATGCAGTGGATCACATCAGCTTTTCGATTGAGCAGGGAGAACTTGTTGTAATCGTTGGACCAAGTGGTGCAGGTAAGACAACTGTGCTTAATATTCTCGGCGGAATGGATACAGCAACAAGCGGGAAGCTGTATGTAGATGGAAAAGATATTACAGCTTATAATTCCAAACAGCTGACAGGATACCGCAGAGATGACATCGGATTTGTTTTTCAGTTTTATAATCTTGTGCCGAATCTGACCGCATTGGAAAATGTTGAGCTTGCGTTGCAGATCAGTAAGGATCCGTTGGATGCACAGGCAGTTTTGGAGGAAGTTGGTCTGGGGGAACGGAAGAATAATTTTCCGGCACAGCTTTCCGGCGGTGAGCAACAGCGAGTTTCAATCGCGAGAGCATTAGCGAAGAACCCAAAGCTTTTGCTTTGTGATGAGCCAACAGGTGCATTGGATTACAATACAGGAAAATCAATTTTGAAATTACTTCAGAATATGTGTAGAGAAAAGGGAATGACAGTTATTATCATTACACATAATCAGGCACTTGCGCCGATGGCAGATCGATTGATTCATATAAAAAATGGACAGGTAGCAAGAATGGAATCTAATGAGAATCCGACTTCGATTGATGAAATTGAATGGTAGGGGATGTGGATGAAGAAAGCATTAAGAAAAAACTTTTATATGGAGATCCGTCATAGCCTTGGACGTTTTTTATCCATTTTCTTTATTGTTGCGATAGGATGTGCATTCTTTTCCGGAATCCGTGCATCAGAGCCGGATATGAGATATTCAGGAGATGCATATTTCGATGAGAAGAACCTGATGGATATTCAGGTAATGAGTACAATGGGACTGACAGAAGATGATCTGGATGCAATTCGTGCTGTGGATGGTGTATTGGATGCAGAAGGAAGCTATGCAACAGATGTACTTTGTACGATTCGGGGAAACCAGGTAGCAGTTCATGTTATGGCGCTCCAGGATAAGATGAATCAAGTTCAGTTAGAAGATGGCAGGCTTCCGGAAAAGGAAAATGAATGTGTAATAGATGCAGATTATCTGGATGGAAAGAATCTGAAGATTGGGGATAAGATCACATTATCGAGTGGGACTTCGGATTCTTTGGAAGATACACTTAAGACAGATACATTTACCATTGTTGGTACGGTCAGCAGTCCGGAGTATATTGCATTTCACAGAGGCAGTACAACAATCGGAAATGGAAGTGTCAGTGCTTTTCTTTGCGTTCCGGAGAAAGCATTTTCATTAGATGTGTATACAGAGATTACAGTGCAGGTTGAAGGTGCAAAGGAAGCAACTGCATTTACGAAAGAATATGAAGAACATGTGGATTCTGTGCTGAAAAAGGTTCAGGCAATTAAAGCGGAAAGAGAACAGGCCAGATATGATGAGATTACTTCGACAGCGCAGGAAAAAGTGGATGAAGCACAAGAAGAGTTAGCTCAGGCAGAGCAGGATCTGGCGGATGGAAAAGAAGAGGCGGAAGAAGAACTTGCAAGTGCAAGAGAGAAACTTGATGCAGTGCAGAAAGAACTTGAACGAGGAAGAAATCAGCTGGCAGCTTCGAAGCTTGAACTGGAGCAGTCGAGAAATCTTCTGATATCAAAGCAAAAGGAGCTGAATCAGTCCAAAGCACAAGTTGAGCAGGGAGCACAGGAACTTAGCGAAAAACAGATTGCACTTACAACATTAAGAAATCAGCTGGCGCAACTGAAAGAGCAGGAAGAAAGTCTGGAAGATCAGAGACAAGAACTTTTAGCGCAACAGACACAGATGCAGCAAAAGAAAGATGAGCTTCTGAAAGCAAAGGAAGAATTGCAGCAACAGGCAGAAGACTATCAGTCTGCGTATCAGCAGATTTATCAGCCGTTAAAACAGTCTTATGAAGAACTAAATACACAGTATGAACTTCTTCTACAGAACTATGAGGCACTGAAAGAAGAATACGACCGGAAGCAGGAAGCAGGAGAAGAAGATCCGGAATTAAAAGCTCAGTTAGAACAGTTGGAAGCTGAAAAAACAGCAATGGAAGAGAAGTTGACTGAATGGAAAGCAAATCTGGATAAAATGGAACTGGAGGCGAAAGCTGCCGAAGCGGAGATTCAGAAAAACCAGACAAAAATCGAAGCCGGATTGACGCAGATTAACGAAGGGCTTCCAGCAGTTGAAGCCGGGATAGCTCAGATTGAAGCGGGTATTCCGGTATTACAGGATAATATACAGAAACTGACGGATGTGCTGACACAGGGAGATGCTGCAATCCTTACCGCAAGTCGGCAGATAGATCAGGCAAAGGCGCAGATTACATCCGGTCAGCAGCAGATTGACAGCGGATGGCAGCAGATCAGTGAGGGACAGAAGAAGATTGAGGAGGCACAGCAGCAGTTAAGCAGCGGAACAAAGGAGCTGGAAGACGGTTGGGCAGAGTATGAGGAAGGTCGTATAGAAGCTCAGAAGAAGATTGAAGATGGAGAGCGGCAGATTACAGAAGCAAGAGAAGAGCTTGCGAAAGCACAGCAGAAGATTGATGATCTTGAAAAGCCAAAGTGGTATGTCTATGATAGGAACAATCTGACAGAATACAGTGGATATGGAGATAATGCAGATCGTATGCGGGCAATCGGTAAAGTGTTCCCACTCATTTTCTTCCTTGTTGCAGCATTGATCAGTCTGACAACAATGACACGAATGGTAGAGGAGGAGAGAACGCAGATCGGTATTTTGAAGGCTCTCGGATATGGAAATGCTTCAATTGTTGGAAAATATCTCTGGTATGCGATCCTTGCGACATTAACCGGTGGTGTTTTCGGAATTCTGATTGGAGAAAAGATAATTCCATATATCATTATCACTGCATATAAGATCTTGTATCGTCATATGTATGATGTTGTGATCCCATATAATTTGTATTATGCTGTAACAGCATGTGCAGCGGAACTTGCATGTACAGTAATCGCAACACTGTTCTCCTGTATGAAAGAATTACGAGAGCAGGCAGCAGAATTGATGCGTCCGCCGACACCAAAACAGGGAAAACGAGTATTTCTGGAACGAGTTCCGTTTATCTGGAAAAATCTGAATTTCACGTGGAAATCAACCGTGCGCAATCTGGTGCGATATAAAAAACGCTTCTTCATGACAGTATTTGGAATTGGCGGTTGTATGGGCATGATGTTGTTTGGTTTTGGATTAAAAGATTCTATTTCAGCAATCGTTCCGCTTCAATACGAACAGATTCAGCTTTATGATGGAGACGTTATTTTAAAGGAAGATGTGACAGAAGAAGAGAGAAATGATGTCCAGAAAGAACTGGATGCGGATAAGAAGGTATCAGTGACTGCAGAAAATCTTTTGAAAAATATTGAGGTCAGTTCAGGAGAGTCTTCTCAGGAAGTTTATTTAGATGTACCAAAAGATGTGGAAGCATTCAAAAAGTTTGTCGTGATCCGGGATCGGAAGACAAAGGAAATTTATTCATTGGAGGATAAAGGAGCAATCCTGACTGAAAAAGCAGCGAAACTGCTGGAAGTCAATGTCGGTGATAAATTAACGATTGATACAGATGATGGAGAGAAAACAGTCTTGATCAGTGCAATCTGTGAGAACTATATGGGACATTATCTCTATATGACATCTGAAGTCTATGAAAAGACATTCGGTGAGGCTCCGGACTATAATTCGATTTATTATAGAACTCAGGACCGTACAACAGAAGAGGCAAAGGATGTCGGCGAAAATGTAATGAAGTGTGATGGAACACTTAGCATCAGCTATACGACAAGCCTGAAAAAGCAGGTGGATCATATGCTGGAGAGTCTGGATATCGTGATTATTGTATTGATTATTTCTGCAGGAATGCTGGCATTTGTAGTGCTGTATAATCTGAATAATATTAACATTACAGAGCGCAAGAGAGAACTGGCAACATTAAAGGTACTTGGATTTTATGACAAGGAAGTTTCTTCTTATGTCTACAGAGAGAATATCCTGCTGACATTGATTGGGGCACTGGCGGGATTGGTGATCGGAAAAATTCTGCACCGTTTTATTGTTGAGACAGTGGAGATTGATTCAGTTATGTTTGGACGAAATATCGATCCACCGAGTTTCCTGTATGCCTTTCTGCTGACAGTGGCCTTTTCCTTGTTTGTCAATGGAGTGATGTATTTTAAATTAAAGAAGATCAACATGGTTGAGTCACTCAAGAGTGTGGAATAAGACAGATTTGTCAGGAAATATAATAACGAGCATAATAATGAATTGCAGAGAAGCTGCATGGAACATAGATACAATTGTGAAATGTTTCATGACAGCTTCTTTGTTGTTGCTGGCCGGTTACTGTTCACTCCCGTGTCAATCACTCCACTGACCGCACGTAGTATGAACAATAACTTAAAAAAATACTTGAAATATACCTGTAGGGGGTATATATTAATAATTAGAAAATATACCCCCAGGGGGTTATACAACAGGAGAAATACAATGGAAGAAAAAAAAGTCTGTCCGGGATGTTGTCACAAGACAAAGGATCGCCCGGAAAAAGAATACAAAGATCTGATGAATCGTCTGAGTAGAATTGAAGGACAAGTCAGGGGAGTTCGAAGGATGGTTGAAGAAGGCGCGTATTGTCCGGATATTCTGATTCAGGTATCTGCGGTGAATGCGGCTTTGAATAGTTTCAATAAAGTGCTTTTGGCAAACCATATCCGGTCATGTGTGGCAGATGATATCCGGGATGGAAAAGATGAAACGATTGACGAGCTCGTGACGACACTTCAGAAATTGATGCGATAAAAGATCTGAAGAGAGATCCGGCACAAAAAGTCCGGATCACAACTTGAAGGAGGAGCAAGATGAAACAATATAATGTGACGGGAATGAGTTGTGCAGCCTGCAGTGCCCGTGTTGAGAAGGCAGTTGGGAAAGTCCCCGGAGTTGAGAACTGTTCAGTCAGTCTTCTGACGAATTCCATGGGAGTGGAAGGCACAGCAACAGTAGATGCAGTCATTGCGGCTGTTGAGGCAGCTGGATATGGGGCAACGTTGAAATCTGCGAAGAAGGAAGGACATGGGACGTATCAAAGTGAGCAGAACTGTGCGGAAGATGCGTTGAAAGACAGGGAGACACCGAAGATGAAAAGGCGTCTGATCGCTTCTTTGTGTTTTTTGATTCCGCTTATGTATCTGTCAATGGGGCATATGATGTGGGGCTGGCCACTTCCGGTATTTCTGGAAGGGAATCATGTGGCGATGGGGCTGGCACAGCTCCTGTTAACGACAATCGTTATGGTGATCAATCAGAAGTTTTTTATTAGCGGATGGAAAGGCATGATCCATAGAGCACCCAATATGGATACACTGGTTGCACTCGGTGCAGGTGCATCTTATGGATATAGCGTGTATGCATTATTTGCTATGACAGCAGCACAGACGGCAGGCGATATGGATTGTGTGATGGAGCTGATGCATGAATTTTATTTTGAATCAGCAGCAATGATTTTAACGTTGATCACAGTTGGAAAGATGCTTGAAGCGCATTCAAAGGGAAAAACAACAGATGCATTAAAGAGCCTCATGAAGCTGGCACCAAAGACAGCAACGCTCCTGCGTGATGGAAAAGAACAGGAAGTTTCTATCGATCAGGTAAGAAGAGGAGATCAGTTTGTTGTAAGACCGGGGGAGAATATTCCGGTGGATGGAATTGTTCTGGAAGGAAATAGTGCAGTAGATGAAGCTGCCCTGACCGGAGAGAGTATACCGGTAGATAAAGCAGAAGGGGATAAGGTGTCTGCGGCTACAATGAATCAGTCAGGTTTTCTACGCTGCGAGGCGACGAGAGTTGGTGAGGATACAACATTATCACAGATTATTCAGATGGTAAGTGATGCGGCAGCAACAAAAGCGCCAATTGCCAAAGTGGCAGATAAAGTTTCAGGAGTATTTGTTCCGGCAGTTATTTCTATTGCAATTGTCACAATGATCGTATGGCTGCTTGTCGGAGAGTCTGTTGGATTTGCACTTGCAAGGGGAATTTCTGTTCTGGTGATCAGCTGCCCGTGTGCATTAGGTCTGGCCACTCCGGTTGCAATTATGGTTGGAAATGGAATGGGAGCGAAGAATGGAATCATGTTTAAGACAGCTGTTTCGCTGGAAGAGACAGGAAAGACGGAGATTGTTGCACTTGATAAGACAGGAACAATCACAAGTGGAGAACCGAAGGTGACGGATCTGCTCCCTGCGGACGGAATGACAGAACATGAATTATTATTTTTTGCAAATGCATTGGAGAAGAAAAGTGAGCATCCGCTTGCCCGAGCAATTCTTGCAAAGGCAGAAGAAAATGGGGAAGCAGAGCAGAAAAGTGAAATCACACAGTTTCAGGCAGTTCCGGGAAATGGTCTGTCAGGAAAACTTGGAGAGGACTGGCTATATGGAGGCAATTTCAAATTCATTTCTGACAAAATGAAGATTTCTGCCAGCATAAAAGAACAGGCAGAACAGTTGGCTCAGCAGGGAAAGACACCGCTGTTTTTTGGAAAAAACGAGCAGTTCCTTGGTATGATCGCAGTTGCGGATGTGATCAAGGAAGATAGTCCACAGGCAGTGAAAGAACTTCAGAATATGGGAATCCATGTTGTTATGCTGACCGGAGATAATGAGCGCACAGCGAAGGCAATTGGTGAGCAGGCAGGTGTGGATGAAGTGATCGCAGGTGTTCTTCCGGAAGGAAAAGAACAGGTGATCCGCAAGCTGAAAGAAAAAGGAAAGGTTGCGATGGTAGGTGACGGTATCAATGACGCACCGGCACTGACCAGGGCAGATATGGGAATTGCAATTGGAGCTGGGACAGATATTGCAATTGATGCAGCGGATGTTGTGCTGATGAAGAGCCGGTTAAGTGACGTGCCGGCGGCAATCCGTATGAGCCGTGCAACATTGCGCAACATTCATGAGAATCTGTTCTGGGCATTTTTCTATAATGCGATAGGAATTCCACTGGCAGCAGGAATTTGGATCCCGGTCTTTGGTTGGAAATTAAATCCGATGTTCGGAGCGGCGGCAATGAGCCTGTCCAGTTTCTGTGTAGTGACAAATGCATTGAGACTGAATCTATTTAAAATGTACGATGCCAGCAAAGACAGAAAAAGAAAGATGAAAAAGGTAGAAACAGCAGAAAATACTGTTTCAGATATTGTCTTAACAGACAAAAATGAGTCAGAAAACAAGGAGGAGACAAAAATGACAAAGACAATGAAAATCGAAGGAATGATGTGTGGACACTGTGAGGCGGCTGTGAAGAAAGCTCTCGAGACACTTGAGCAGGTTGATACAGCAGAAGTCAGCCATGAGGCCGGAACAGCAGTTGTAACACTGAATTCCGAAATCAGTAATGAAGTGCTGAAAAAGACAGTCGAAGACAAAGATTATACAGTAACAGCGATCGAGGATTAATGAGCAAAGAAGAGGTCCCCTGCGGAAATGAAAGATTCTGCAGGGGACCTCTTAGATTAATCCTTGTATACAATCTTTCCATCACAGATTGTATATTTTACTTTTCCATACAATTCCCATCCGGTAAATGGAGAATTAGAAGACTTAGAAGCATAAGTCTCAGGAGTCCATTTCTCATTCGGATCAAACAGTACAAGATCAGCTGATTTTCCTTCTGCGACAGAACCGCACGGAAGGTGATACAGGCTGGCAGGATTGATCGTCATCTTCTCAATCAGCTGGCTTAATGTCAGGTGTCCCGGACGTACAAGGGAAGTGATTCCGAGAGCAAGGGAAGTCTCAAGACCAATAATACCGCTTGGTGTTTGTGTGATAGGACGGGATTTCTCTTCCGTACTGTGTGGCGCGTGGTCTGTAGCAATCAGATCGATCGTACCGTCTTTGAGACCTTCGATGATAGCAAGGCGGTCATTTTCTGTACGAAGCGGTGGGTTCATCTTGGCAAGAGAGCCGTATTTTAACACAGCTTCATCTGTCAAAGTGAAATGATGCGGAGTTGCCTCTGCATGCAGATTTGCTCCCATAGCTTTAAAGGTACGTACCAGTTCAACGGACTGTCCGGAGCTGATATGCTGGATCACGACCTGTGCACCGGAACGAAGCGCCAGCAGACAATCTCTGGCAACAAGAGATTCTTCAGCAATCGAAGGAGATCCGTAGATGCCCAGCGCATCAGATACAGGTCCGTGGTTGATTCCGTTTGTTTCAATAAATGCAGGATCTTCTTCATGAAGACTGATCGGAAGGTCAAGTGCCTTCGCCTCTTCCATGGCCTTATAGAGAAAGGCAGCATTCTTAAGAGGAATTCCGTCATCTGTGAATCCACAGGCACCGGCAGCGGCAAGTTCTTTCATAGAAGTCATTTCCTCACCTTTGAGTCCGCAGGAGACAGCAGCAGCCTGGAAAATATGGATGTCTTCCAAAGCCTCCCGTTCCATCAGTTCTTTGAGAACCGGAACAGAATCGATGACCGGTGAAGTATTTGCCATACAGATCACGGAAGTAAATCCACCGGCAGCAGCTGCAAGAGATCCGGTATGGAGATCTTCTTTATAAGTAAATCCGGGATCACGGAAATGAATGTGTGTGTCAACAAGTCCTGGAGAAATCATAAGTCCTGCAGCATCAAGCTCATCCTCTCCATTTTCAGGTGTCAGAGTTCCGGCATCTGCGAGTGTCTGGATCAGACCGTCTGTGATGCGAAGGTCGACAAGACGTTCTGCATCAGATGCAGGATCAATTAGAAAACCATTTTTTATAAGCATAATTCATCCTCCTTTTGCTGTTAAGTATACCGTATTTTTGATAGAGATTCAAATTTATTAGAAAATGTGTTATCATAAACGCACCGTAACATGAAAAAAAAGAGGGCAGAAAGGTTATCTCTGAATTTTACCGGATCCAGACAATCGTTCTGCGGAAAGAAGGAGTAAATGAAAGAATACGATTATCTGATTGTCGGAGCAGGTCTTTATGGAGCTGTCATGGCACATGAATTAAAGAAAAAAGGGAAGAAATGTCTTGTGATTGACCGAAGAGATCATATTGCAGGAAATATTTACTGTGAGGACATAGAAGGAATCCATGTACATAAATATGGTGCACATATTTTCCATACGTCTGATAAAAAGATATGGGATTACATGAATCAGTTCGCGGAATTTAATAATTACATCAATTCACCGGTAGCAGTTTATAAAGATGAACTTTATAACCTGCCATTTAATATGAATACATTCAGTAAGATGTGGAATATCCGTACACCGCAGGAAGCAAAAGAGATTATTGAAAAACAGCGCAAAGAGACAGGAATCACAGATCCACAGAATCTGGAGGAACAGGCACTTTTTCTTGGCGGAAGAGATATCTATGAGAAGCTGATCAAGGGTTATACAGAGAAACAGTGGGGAAGAAAGTGTACAGAACTTCCGGCATTTATTATTAAACGTCTGCCATTCCGCTTTGTTTACGATAATAACTATTTCAATGACAGATATCAGGGAATTCCGGTTGGCGGTTATACAGCAATCGTTGAGAAGATGCTGGAAGGGACAGAAGTTCGTGCAGGGATTGATTTCTTTGAATTCAGAAAAGAGAATCCGGAGATTGCAGAGAAGATTATTTTTACAGGGATGATCGATGAATATTTTGGATATCAGCTGGGAGCATTGGAGTATCGTTCTGTCAGATTTGAGACAGAAGTTCTTGATTGTGAGAACTATCAGGGAAATGCTGTTGTCAATTACACAGAGCGTGAAGTTCCGTATACAAGAATTATCGAGCATAAGCATTTTGAGTTTGGCAAACAGGAGAAGACAGTTATTTCCAGAGAGTATTCATCAGAATGGAGTGTTGGCATGGAGCCATATTATCCGGTAAATGATGAGAAGAATAATACATTGTTTGAAGAATACAAGAAGCTTGCAGAAAAGGAAGAAAATGTAATCTTTGGCGGACGACTGGGAGATTATAAATATTATGACATGGATAAAGTTGTTGCCGCAGCTCTTGACAGACTGGAAGAATTCAATTAATATGAGAGTCACACTTCAGTCGTTCTGACTGAAGAATCAGGAAAGATTCTGAAGAGTAGTTCGTATCAGATTCTGATAATTTTCAATTGGACAGGTATTGTATCGTGTGCGGTGTGGGGCCGCACACGTTTAGATGACAGATTGCAGTAGAATTAAATATGGAAAAAATGTATGAAGTACTTCGCTTCGTGGAAAAAGGAACCGAATGCCAGCCAAGTATCGATTGCCTGCAGGGAGAACTGTTGATTTATTATCTGCGGGATAATACACAGTTGGATAAAGCGGTGTTGTTTGAATGGTTCCGACAGATTGCCGGAGAAATAAGAAAGTATCAGCAGTCGAGACGCGGGCAGAATTATCGTTGTCTGACCCCATATAGTATTGTTGTGACAGAAGAAGGAGAATTGCTGCTTTTAAATCCGGATGCACAGGAAAATGAATTTGTTATGAAGAAGATGCAGCAGAAAGCGGTGAGAAGTCATTTTATCCGCCCGACAGCGTCAGGAAGCAGGAAGAATTGTTCGGTAGATTTGTTCGGATATGGTAAAATTTTGCAGTTTTTACTGGCATATACAGAGCAGATCCCGGAACTTAGCAGAAGCGAAGAACGCAGATTGGAGAGGATCATTGAACGTTGTACCGGTGGAGGAAGGCGGCATTATGATAAGATCAGCCAGGTGATACGTGATCTTCCGGAGGAACGCGAGGAATGGAATCCGGAACAGAAGCTAAAATTTCGGAATGTCAAACTGGCGGTTCTTTTATTTGCTACCGGGGCAGTAATTGCGGCAGCAGGAATCGGGATGAGCCGAGGAAGGGAAGGTAACAATACAGTTTTGAAAAGTGAAACAGCAGTGCAAGATCAGAAACCAGACGATGCAAAAACAATACCGGGGGAACTCAGCGAAACTGAACAGGACAGAAAAAAAGCACTGGAAGATCTGAAATGGAAGAAAGAGATGGAAGAACAGGTTCAGGAGATTCTGGAATCGGTCAAAGCATGTGAAAAAAAGATAGAAGAAACGACGAAAGAAGAGAATAACGGGGAAAACAAGGAAGAAACAGAGCAAACGGCAGAACAGCAAACAGAGGAAACTGCAGAAAAATCTGTAGAAGAGGAAATACAACAGGAAACGAAACAAGAAGTGATAAATGATCCGGTTGTTCCGGAATAAGAAAAAAGTCTCCATAAAAGGGAGGATGCCGGGTAACCATTTACTGGTTCCCGGCATGTATTATGAAAAAGTTTATTCAAAGTTTTTTGTTTTTTCCTTTGATGCTTATAGTATATGTGAGAGAAATGAAGAAAAAGTGATAAGAAGATGAAAGATTTTTAAATGATAAATGAACAAATTATGAACGACAGATGTAGTTGAAAATAACGGTTTAAAAAAGAATAGCAGTGTGGTATTCTACATCTAAAGAGAACTTGGGAAGTTACTGTTCACTCCCGTGTCAATCACTCCGCTGATTGACACGGAGGATGCGTGTTTTGACTTGAATGCATCTCGCCCCATCGCCAAAGGCGATTTAAAATGGCGAGATGCGTTGCTGGTCGCACATCGTGTGAACAGTAACCTTAGGAACAGGAGGTAACGGTTGAATATGACAAGACAGGAATTTATCCGAAAATTACAGGAAGCTTTGAATGGAAAGCTTGATGCAGCAACAATTCAGGATCATCTTAAGTTTTATGATGATTATATTATAGAAGAAATGAGAAAAGGAAAGAGCGAGCAGGAGGTTTTGGAACTGCTCGGAGATCCGTGGGCAATTGCGAAAACCATTGTAGATGCAAGTGATGGAACAGACGAAGAAGTGGTTTATGAGAACAGGAGTCCATTCAATAATTCGTACAACCAGACAACGCAGGCACGGGACAGCTATACTGGTTATGGACAGAAGAATGAATATGGAACAGAGCATTCTTATGGTTCCTATCATGAGTTCAGATTAGATACCTGGTGGAAGAAGGCTTTGCTGATTCTTGCAGTTGTATTTGTAGTCGTAGTAGTTGTGTCTGTTATAACAGGAATCATTAGTTTTCTGGCACCGGTTCTTGTTCCTCTTCTGATCATTATGATCGTGATCAGACTGATCGGTGGGAACCGACGATATTAGAAAAAAGAAAAGTAAAAGACCGATGGGGGAGCCATCGGTCTTTTGAGGGGAGTATAAATAATTAATAAGGGGTTGTAGAAAATAATCTTTCTACATGAATCAGTATAATATATGCATTTGGAAAAAGCAAGCAAAATATTCAAAATATGGTTGAAACAAAATGCATAAAAAGACCTCCGTTTGGGATAATAAAGATTGTACTAAATAGTTACTGTCAGTTAATAAGAACAGTAACACCAAATAAGGAGGAAGTATCATGGCAAAAAATTATAGCAACACAAGTAAAAATTCCCAGAATGGATTCTATTCATCGAAGGAAGAAAATCAGAGTAAGAACAGAAATTCAACATCTAATTCAGGTTCGAATAAGAATTCCAGTAAAAATTCTTATTCAAATCAGAGTAAGAACAGCACAAACTGCAATTCCAAAAATGCAGATGACTGCTATGGCGGAAAAGATGATTATGATGAGTCAGACAGATATTAACAGATACTGTATGCAGTAACGAATAAGATTCTTATAAACAGTAACAAGGCAGAGAAGAAAGGCAATCGCACTTTACTCTGCCTTTCATTTATAGTAAAATTATAATACTGTAAAAAGAATCAGTTAACAGTAATTAATAGTTACTGTTAACTCCCGTGTCAATCACTCCGCTGATTGACACGGAGGATGCATGTTTTGGCTTGAATGCATCTCGCCCCATCGCCAAAGGCGATTTAAAATGGCGAGATGCGTTGCTGGTCGCACATCGTGTGAACAGTAACAATTAACTAAGTACATAAAGATAATATGAGGTAGATATGGAAAGAATGGAATGGATTGCGCCGTGTCATTTCGGTCTTGAATCAGTATTAAAAAGGGAGATTCAGGATCTGGGATATGAGATCGCACAGGTGGAAGATGGAAGAGTTACCTTTTACGGAGAAGCAGATGCAGCGTGCAGAGCGAATGTATTTCTCCGTACAGCAGAACGTGTTCTGCTCAAGGCAGGAAGTTTTAAAGCAGTTACCTTTGATGAATTGTTTGAGAAGACAAAAGCAATTCCGTGGGAGAATTATATACCGAAGAATGGGAAGTTCTGGGTGGCGAAAGCTTCATCGGTAAAGAGTAAGCTGTTCAGCCCTTCGGACATTCAGTCAATTATGAAGAAAGCGATGGTAGATCGTCTTAGAAGCAGATATCATGTACAGTGGTTTCAGGAAGATGGAGCTTCTTATCCACTGAGAGTATTTTTAATGAAGGATATCGTTACGATCGGAATCGATACATCGGGAGATTCTCTTCATAAGAGAGGATACCGTCCATCAGCCGGCAAGGCACCGATTTCTGAGACACTGGCAGCAGCACTGATCATGCTGACACCGTGGAGAAAAGAGCGTATCTTAGTGGATCCGTTTTGCGGAAGTGGAACATTTCCAATTGAGGCAGCAATGATGGCAGCAAATATTGCACCGGGAATGAATCGTTCTTTTACGGCTGAGAGCTGGGCAAATCTGATTGATAAGAAACTCTGGTATGAGGCCATTGATGAGGCGAATGATCTGATCGATGATCAGATTGAGACGGATATCCAGGGATATGATATTGATGGGGATGTTGTGCGGATGGCAAGACAGAATGCAGAGAATGCAGGTGTGGATCATCTGATCCATTTCCAGGAGAGACCGGTCAGTGCACTGAGTCATCCGAAGAAATATGGATTTATTATAACAAACCCGCCGTATGGAGAGCGTCTTGAGGAGAAAGAGGCACTTCCTGGTTTATATCGTGAATTTGGCGAGAGCTTTAGGAAACTTGACAGCTGGTCTGCATACATGATCACAAGTTATGAAGACGCAGAACGTTATTTCGGAAGAAAAGCAGATAAGAACCGTAAGATTTATAATGGTATGCTGAAAACATATTTCTATCAGTTCCAGGGACCAAAGCCACCGAGACCGAAGAAATAAGAAACTCTGTACTAGATTGTTGGCGAAAAAGAATAGAAGGTAGAAAGCAAAATGAAGAGAAGAATTGTATTTGCAACAGGAAATGAAAATAAGATGAAAGAGATTCGGATGATTCTTGCTGATCTTGGTATGGAGATCGTATCGATGCGTGAGGCAGGAGTCGATGAAGAAATCGTAGAAGATGGAATGAGCTTTGAAGAAAATGCAGAGATCAAGGCAAGAGCTGTATCACGAGTGCTGGTCAACGATATTGTTCTTGCAGATGATTCAGGTCTTGAGATTGACTATCTGGATAAGGCACCTGGAATTTATTCTGCGAGATTTGCCGGAGAGGATACTTCTTATGATATAAAGAACAGAATCCTTCTGGACAGACTGGAAGGGGTTCCGGACGATGAGCGTACCGCAAGATTTGTCTGTGCGGTTGCAGCAGTATTTCCGGATGGAACAACAAGCGTAGTCCGTGAGACGATTGAAGGACAAATTGGACACGAGATTGTCGGTGCGAATGGTTTCGGTTATGATCCGATCTTCTATGTTCCGGAATTCGGATGTACAACAGCGGAGATGACACCAGAGCAGAAAAATAAATTGAGCCACAGAGGAAAAGCACTTCGAGCAATAAAAATCCTGCTGGAAGAGAAATTGAACGAGGAAGAAGCATGAAAATTCTGATTGTCAGTGATACACACGGAAGACACCAGGCACTGGACCGCGCATTAGAAGAGGCTGGGAAAATTGATATGTTTATCCATCTTGGAGATGTAGAAGGCGGAGAAGACTATCTGGAGGCTGTCGTAGAGTGTGAGAAGCATATTATAAGAGGAAATAACGACTTTTTTACAGAACTTCCGAGAGAAGAGGAGTTTGAGATTGGTCCTTATCATGCATTTATTACCCATGGACATTATTATTATGTGTCCATGGGGATGGAAACTATCATAGAAGAGGGCAGATCAAGAGGAGCGGATCTCGTAATGTTTGGTCATACACATCGTCCTTTCTTTCTTCAGAAGGATGGAATGACAATTTTAAACCCGGGAAGTCTATCTTTTCCACGTCAGGAGGGAAGACGAGGCAGCTATATGATCATGGAAGTCGATGGGGACGGAAAATTAAGTTTTGAGCAAAAATATCTATAATTATTCTAATTATCAGAAAACTAAAACAAAAGAAACAATTTACACACTCTTCTTGTGGAAAACAGGTAAAAAAACAGTCGCAAAAAAGTAAAAAAACTTTAAAAAACCTGTTGACTTTCTGAGGAATATGCCATATAATATATCTTGTCGCTGCGGGAGATACGAAAGAAACACAAAGCCGCAGGGACAAGGAAATAAAACTGATATCGGGGTGTGGCTCAGCTTGGCTAGAGCGCCTGGTTTGGGACCAGGAGGTCGCAGGTTCGAATCCTGTCACCCCGACTTCGCGGGTGTAGTTCAATGGTAGAACACCAGCCTTCCAAGCTGGATACGTGGGTTCGATTCCCATCACCCGCTTTCTTACAGAGTGATCTGTAAGGAGCCTATAAACGGGGATAAAGTTTATACGAGTCTGTAGCTCAGCTGGATAGAGCAACGGCCTTCTAAGCCGTAGGTCGAGGGTTCGAATCCCCCCAGGCTCGGTATGGTGGGTATGGTGCAGTTGGTTAGCGCGCCAGATTGTGGTTCTGGATATCATGGGTTCGAGTCCCATTACCCACCCTTTTCTTTTATAAGAAGCACTAGTTAAGCAGTGTCATAGTTGAGTTTACTAATGGGCTATCGCCAAGCGGTAAGGCACAGGACTTTGACTCCTGCATTCGCTGGTTCGAATCCAGCTAGCCCAGTTTACCTGGATTAGCGGGTATTATAAGAAAATAAGGGCGTGTAGCTCAGTTGGTAGAGCACTTGACTTTTAATCAAGTTGTCCGGGGTTCGAATCCCCGCACGCTCATTGTAGAACAAGCAGTTTTGCTTGTTTTATTTTTTCCAAAATTGTATATGCGGATGTGGCGGAATTGGCAGACGCGCTGGTTTTAGGGTCCAGTGGGCATCCCGTGCAGGTTCAAGTCCTGTCATCCGCAGTTTATGAAGAAGCCTTGATTTTCAAGGCTTTTTTGCATGTCTGGGAAGAGTTTTGTTAAGTATTTCAGAACTCGGTTTTTGGTTACACTTGATTACACTTTCTGATGACAATGCATTTCAGTAGAAAAAAGAGAGCGAATGCCGCTCTCTTTTTGTTTCAATAGCTACTTTCTATAAGCAAATTTAGGAACGCCGTCTTCTGTGGGAACGGTTACTTCTCCCTGGATCAGCGGACGAGCATACCGGATAAAATCTTCTGTCACGTCAGAACCATCTGCAGTGATCCATGTAACAGGGACGCATTTTTCCTGATTACAGATGACGTTGACGTCTTTTAAAACATAATCAATCTGATAGTCATCTCTGTCCAGACGTTCAAAAGCAACCATCTTTCCGCTGGCTCCGTTTAAAGCAGCTTTTACTCCGTAAGCTCCGGAAGCAATGGCTTCTTTCTGGTCTGTTTTGGAAAGCATGGAAGAAGAGCATCTCTGGCAGACATTGAGTTCTACAGAACGTACTTTGACGCCAAGGCGTTCTTTCACCAGATTTTCCAGATATTTTCCGGAACCTGTGAGCATTTTGTGGCCGAATGTATCTGTTCCGACATCATTGGAATATTCGCAGATGAATGTACCGGTGTTGTCGTGGATTCCCTCGGAAATACATACTACCAGGTTTGGTGTAGTCTCCAGAGACGTACGGACTTTCTCAATAAAAGCATCCTGGTCAAAGTCTGTTTCCGGAAGGTAGATCAGAACCGGGTTGTCGTGTTCGAACTTTCTGGCCAGTGCGCTGGCAGCAGTGAGCCATCCGGCATGGCGTCCCATAATCTCAACAATGGTAACGGATTTTTTATTGTCATAAACGGATGCGTCGACAGCAATCTCCCGTACAGTAGAAGCTACGTATTTTGCGGCACTTCCAAATCCCGGTGTGTGATCTGTCTCGACAAGGTCATTATCAATTGTTTTTGGAATTCCGATCACACGGATGTCGCTGCTGATCTTTTCGGCATAGCGGGAAAGCTTGCTGACAGTATCCATGGAATCATTGCCTCCGATGTAGAAGAAATATCCGATGTTGTATGCTTCGAAGCGTGCAAAAAGCTGTGGATAAACCGGATCGTTGAGATCTTCCGGAAGCTTGTATCGGCAGGAGCCAAGATATGAGCCGGGGGTGGTACGGATCAGTTCCAGTTCTTTTGATTCTTCCAGTGGTGTCATGTCCATGACCTGATTATTTAAAAATCCTTCAATTCCATTTATCATCCCATAAACAGTGCCAATCTCGTCTTCGCGGTTTAATGCTTCGTATACAGTCCCGTAAAGGCTTGCATTGATAACGGCAGTCGGTCCGCCAGATTGTCCTACAACTGCATTTTTTTTCATAGTGTTCCTCCAATTTATCTTTTATAAAAATAAGTGTTCTCCCTAATACTATAAAGGAAGGAGTGGTATTTTACAATAAAATGGTTGGAAAAATAATAAAAGTACAGTATAATTGCTATATTGAAGAAAAGGAGTGTAGACATGAAATATATATCTTTTGCAATTCCATGCTATAATTCAGAGGCATATATGGAAAAAGCAATTCAGTCGATCCTGCCCGGAGGAGAAGATGTGGAGATTATTGTAGTTAATGATGGATCCTCAGACGGGACAAGCGAGGTTGCAAAAAAATACGAGGAAAAATATCCGGGGATCGTCAAAGCGGTAGACAAGGAAAACGGCGGTCACGGGGATGCGGTCAATACAGGTCTGGCGCATGCCACAGGTGTCTATTTTAAAGTAGTGGACAGTGATGACTGGGTAGATGAAGAGGCTCTGCTGAAGATATTGAGTGCAGTGAAGGGATTTGTGGATGCAGATTCTAAAGTAGACATGTTGATTTCTAATTATGTGTATGAGAAAGTTGGGATGACGCATAAAAAAGTCATTCATTACCGCAATGTACTTCCGCAGAATCAGGTGTTCCGCTGGGATGATATCGGAAGCTTCCATCTGGATCAGTATATTCTCATGCATTCCGTGATCTACCGGACTGAGATGTTGAGACTCTGTCAGCTGAAGCTGCCGAAGCACACGTTTTATGTGGATAATATCTATGTATATTACCCGCTTCCTCATGTTCGGACACTATACTATATGGATGTGGACTTCTATCGCTATTTTATCGGACGAGAGGATCAGTCTGTGAATGAGAAAGTGATGATCAGCCGCATCGATCAGCAGATTTATGTAACAAAATCTATGATCTCGATGTATGAATTACGTATGGTAGAGAGTAAAAAGCTCAGGAAATATATGATCAATTATCTTGCTATTATGATGACAGTATCTTCGATTTTATGTATTCGTTCCAAGGTGAATGAAAATCTGATCAAAAAGAAAGAATTGTGGAAATATCTGAAGAAGAAAGATTATAAAACCTATATGAAGATCCGATATGGAATTTTGGGACAGACTATGAACCTTCCTGGAAAATCAGGAAGAAAAGTGTCTTCTATGGCATACAGTGTGGCGAGAAGACTGATTGGATTCAACTAATTTTATAAAATTTTAAAAGCAGAAGCATATTTTGCCAGTCATGAAACATACTACTTTTATGAAACGAAAAAGGAGTGTGTATCATGACTGGTAATTTTTTTGAAAGCGAGACAAAGGAAAATCTGATGCGGGCGTTTGCTGGGGAGAGTCAGGCGAGAAATCGATATACGATTGCAGCAGAAAAAGCCCGTGAGAAGGGGATGTATACCATTGCGGACGTGTTTTTGTATACAGCAGATCAGGAGCGGGCACATGCAGAGCGGTTTTATGAGCTGCTGAAAGAGTTTACAGGGAGCACGATCCAGATTGACGGGACCTATCCGGTGGATCAGCAGGATACATTAGAAGAGCTTCTTAGAGCAGCGGAGCATAATGAAAAGGAAGAATTTGAAGATGTGTATCCTGCGTTTGGAAGTACGGCAAAGGCAGAAGGTTTTTTGGAGGCGGCGTCTACATTCTTCCAGATTGCAGAAATTGAGCATACTCATCAGGAGCGATTTCAGAAAATCGCAGAAATGCTGGAAAACGGCACCTATTACAGCCGGGAAGAACAAGGTCGGTGGATCTGTACAAACTGCGGTTATATCCATGACGGAAAGCAGGCCCCATCTGTATGTCCGGTGTGCCGCCATGAGAAGGGATATTTTCTTCCATATGAATACGCACCTTATAAAGGAGCCGGGAAATAGATGAGCCAAAAAGCAGAAAATCTTTTGAATCTTGCGTTGGACGCTACGAGTGAGGAGCGTGAAAAATCACTGGAGCTGGAGGTGGGGTATCAGCCTTTGGACCAGGAGTGGGATCTGATCATCAAATATTCGGGAAATCTGGAGGCGGTTCGTGAAATCGCCTCTTCTGTTACGGAATTATCGAATGAGTATGCAATTCTGACTGTGCCGGAATCCCGGATCGAACAGCTTACGCGGGTTCCGCAGATCGAATACATTGAAAAACCAAAACGGCTGTTTTTTGAAGCGGCGAACGGAAAGAGAGCATCCTGTATTCTTCCGGTACAGGCAGCTCCGTTAAAGTTGTACGGAAAAGGGATTCTTACAGCGGTGATTGACAGTGGGATTGATTACTCTCATCCGGATTTTCGAAATACAGATGGAAGTACAAGGATTCGTGCACTGTGGGATCAAAGTATAGCGGGAAATCCTCCTGAAGGATATTTTCTGGGAACGGAATATACGCAGGATCAGATCAATGCGGCACTTCAGGAACCGACAAAAGTCAGGCAGGAGCAGGTTGTACCAAGTCGGGATGTGTCGGGGCACGGGACTTCTGTTGCCGCAATTGCAGCCGGAAACGGAAGAGGAAGTGTCGGTGGTATTTATGCGGGAGTCGCACCGGAGAGTGAACTCTTGATCGTGAAATTGGGAAATCCAAGACGGGAAGGGTTTCCGCGGACAACGGAACTGATGCAGGGGGTGGACTATGTATTGAGAAAGGCGTTGGAATATCGGATGCCGGTGGCGATCAATATCAGTTTTGGAAATACATACGGTTCCCATGAACCTTATAATTAAGGGAAAACATAAGAAAACACTGATATTTCCTGTGTTTTCAGGCAATTCAGTGTTTTACTCGGATTCATGTTTGGTTGTTGTTTGAGTCTTATAATACTCGGTCAGGATCATGTTAATCTGCTGGGAACGTGTACGATAGTTCGCTTTTGCATCCTTATCAATCTCAGCAACCAGTTCTTTGGACAAAGTAGTATAGACCTGAATATTGTTGGAACTGATAGCCATGTGGCACCTCCGATTCAATTTAATAGAATTATTCTATCATACTTCTTCGGGAGGGGCAATGTGAACTGAAAATTGAAGAATTATTGTTACTGTAAAATTGGAACGGTCGTAAAGAAAATCTATGAATAGAGAACGATAAGAAAGGTAGAACAGACAATGAAGAAAACAATTTTTGAAGAGATGGGCGGTACTTATATCA
>OCAQ01000429.1_pt1 | contig 25686 bp, 22 predicted proteins | sample 1538291 | NCBI WGS metagenome assembly OCAQ01 (sample SAMEA2580277, study PRJEB22360) | human gut metagenome | biome: human gut; feature: human-associated habitat; material: faeces | place: Denmark | collected 2008/2010 | reverse complement strand
TCATCTGCTCCAGTCTGCTCTGGGCGGTCTCGTCGATCTCCAGAAGGTGCGGGTACAGCTTCTCGCTCAGCAGCATCTGGTTGTAGAGGATGGGACGATGTTCCTTCAGGTAGGTTTTCCTCAGCCTGCCGTACTTGCCCAGGGTTTTCTCCGGCTGCTGGCTCAGCTTCAGGTCGGGAATCAGATAGTCTCCGTTCTGGATATAGGTCATGGGATTGTTCATCTTGCTTGCTCCTTTCTTGGTTGGCTTCGCGCTCTGCATTTCGGACGGTGACGCCGATCTGCCGCAGCACCTGCTGGTTAATCTGGCTGACCGCTGTTCCCAGTGTCCCGATGGTGGACGGGGTGTTGAAATCAAAGATCGCCATGAAATCTTCGTGGTCGAAGTAGCGTTCCGGCTCCAGTCCGCAGCGGGACATCAAAGCGTAAGTGATGCTGACGGTGGCGGCTGCCTTGAACTGCACTCCGATGTTATACTCATCATATTCCTCCAAAAAGGAACCGTCAACGATATAGAAGAAGTCCTGCTGATGCTCCGTCCAGTATTCCTCAGCCAGTTTTCCGGCTACCTCAGTGAGCTGTCCGGCAAGGTCATTACCGGAAACATCATAGGTGCGCTCCAGCATGGCCTGCACGGAATCCAGATGGCGCTCCTCCAGCTGCCACAGCCAGGGAGTGCGGGAATGTTCACGGGTTCCGGTGTCGGAAATATCAAAAACATAGCGCAGGCGGGGCCTGTCCCCGGAATCGTCCACCAGAGCAATTCCCTTGGAGCCGCGCCTTACATACCGGCCCATCTTTTCATTCCACAAATCGTACTCCGCACAGGCGGTGGCGTCCGGTCGCTGGGCATAGATCATCAGCTGCTCATGGAACGTGTACTTGTAAAGGCGGGAAGCAGTGGTGAGAAACCCTGCCCATTCCTGCCAGCTCCCCGTGAGCTGTGTTGCCACCTTGTCCGCCATCTGTGCATATAGTTCAGCTTTGGTTGGCATGGTGTTCTGTCCTCCTTGTATTATAGAGTAGTAGTTATTAAAGCCCCTCTCCAAGGGCTGTGCTACACTGTAAGGGATGCTGTGGATTGGTGCTGTCCTCCTACCACAAGATGGTTCTCGAAAGGTTCCAACCACAGCCCCTTACACTTTTGTTGATTAGTTAAATACCGCCAGACGGTTTATGTGGAACAAGGCTACAAAAGTAAGGTGCACTGTGGATACAGCATCACAAATTCACCGCTGGAGGGTTTTCTATGGTAGTTTCTGTTGGTATTGATGTCTCAAAGGATAAACATGATTGCTTCATCGTCAGTTCTGAGGGCGAAGTCCTGGCGGATGTGTTCACTATCTCCAATACGATGGATGGGTTCAACTGCCTGTTGCAGAGAATCCAGAATTGCACCACACCGCAGGATAAAACGAAAGTAGGGCTTGAGGCAACCGGGCATTACAGCTACAATCTGCTTGGGTTTCTTCTTGACAACGGCCTGACCACCTATGTCCTGAATCCCTTGCGTACAAACCTTTACCGAAAGAGCCTTAGTCTGAGAAAGACCAAAACTGACCGGGTGGATGCACGAACGATTGCTTCTATGCTGTTATCCGATGCGGGCCTCAAACCCTACACAGATACAGCATACCACAACGAGGAGCTAAAGTCACTGACCAGATACCGTTTTGACAAGGTAAAGGAGCGTGCCAAATTGAAAAGTTCTATCGCTCGACTGGTCTGCATCCTGTTTCCAGAGTTGGAAAAGCTCGTTCCTTCTCTGCATATTGCTTCTGTCTACGCCCTGTTGGAGGAGTTTCCCGGTGCCAAACAAATTGCCGCAGCTCATTTGACGAGACTGAAAGCACTACTTGAAACAGCCTCTAAAGGACGCTACAAACGGGATATGGCTCTTGAGATCCGAGATGCCGCCAGAAACTCTATTGGCGCTCGGATACCTGCTAAGTCTCTTGAATTGCAGCACACCATCCGACTCATCCGAGAACTGGATGCTGAAATTCATGAGATTGAAACTGAAATTGAGAACATGATGGACGAGATTCACTCTCCAATTACGACCATTCCAGGTATCGGATACCGGATGGGCGCCATGATTCTGGCAGAAGCTGGTGATCTCTCTCGCTTCGACTCACCAGATAAGCTACTTGCTTATGCTGGTATGTCTCCTTCTACTTACCAATCCGGGCAGCTAAAAAACTGTTACCCACACATGGAGAAACGAGGTTCCAGATACCTGCGTTATGCCCTTTACAATGCCACCAGGTATGTCTGTCTTTGGGACCCAACCTTTGCTGCTTATCTTGCAAAGAAACGAGCCGAAGGCAAACATTACAATGTCGCTATCTCCCATGCAGCCAAGAAGTTGGTTCGTCTAATATTTGCCATGGAGAAATCCAAGCAACCGTATTGTTCAGCGGCTTGAGCGCAACTACTTGAATAGGCAGCAGGGGTCTGACAAGACCTCAGCTTTGCTATACCTTTTTTGAACCATTTGCTTTTCATCTCCTCCATTCATTTTACGGGTTGACTTTTAATAGTTAATCTTTCGGTTTTGGGGTAAAGAGGTGGGGTGGCATTTTGCCACCCCATCCCTGCGGTTATGGTGTTTACTGGTCAAAATCCGGGTACAGCTCCAGCTGGGCAAAGTCCTCATCGGTCATCGCACAGAGCTTCGTAAGGGCGCTGTCGGTCAGCTCCCTCAGTTCCGTTTCCTCCGGTGATAGCTCGCCGCGCATCTCACGCAGGCTGTCGATCAATCCGGTGCGGCTGCCGGTATTGTAAATGCACATCAGGTTCATTTCCTCAAAAGTAAAGTTTCCCATAATCAAATCTCCCTTTCCGCACTCTTTTTGGGTGCTGTCTTTTTGTGTTCTGCTTTGGGCTGGCTTTTCAGCTGATCCACAACGGATTTTTTCTTTTCCCGTTCCTCCCGATGAACGGCGTCAGCCAAGTCCATCAGGGAAATGGGCTGACCGCTTCGGGCCTGCTGTTCCAGCTCTGCCACCGTAGGCTCTTTTGTGCCATTGTTGATGATGCCGTCGATCATGCCGTAATCGTCCTCCACGGCCATCTCCGCATTTTTCAGCGGATTTTCCGGCAGGAAGCCGGGAATCTGGGTAAAACCAACGCTGTCGCAGTAATGACAGGATACCTTACCGTCCTGCTTGATCGCAACGATGTCGCTGACGCTCATAGAAGGATGGTGGTAGTCTGCCGGATGATCGTTGTTGAACTGATTATAAAGCTGTTCAACAGCAGCCTGCGGAGACTTGCAGGGTTCCAACGGCGCAGTATAGACCAGATCATAGTTTTCACGCTTTACTGCCTGCCCGATGGATCGGAGCCAGTCCATCCCTTCATAGCGAATGTCACGCAATTCATCGGTATGCTTTACCTGATAGATGGCAAAGCAATCTCTATTCTGGGAGAGAAATGCCTGTTCTCGTTCCTGCTGATGTTCCTGACGCTCCATGACCTTTTCATGGAACTGAGGGCTTTTCTCCCATTCCTCACGGTCCACACCGCAAAGACCGCCATGCTCCATGATCTCCTGTGGGTCAAACACCATGCTCTCCGTATTGTCCTCATGCAGCACATAGACAGTCAAACCGGCGGCATCCAGTTCCAGCGCCCGTTCTCTGGTAACAGGGAGCATCCCATCATAGGAGTATCCGTATTTCAGCATATCCGGTGTGGAGACCTGCTCATCGGGCATGGGGTATTCATCCAGCGCCTGCTCCTGTGCCTCTGGCAGCTGGGAAGAAGCAGCCATCTGACTGACCTCTGCCTGCATCTGCTGATAGGCAGCTTCCTGCAAGGTCTCGATCATGGACAACGGTGCGTATTTTACCGAGTCTTTGCCCAAATCGTTGTCATCACAAATCTGAAGAACTGCCTTCATGCGGGAAAGCTCCGGCATATCCAGCTGACCGCCATCCATCTCTTTCATGGACGCGGCATCATAAAGGGTATAGTCCCATCCGCTGTCACAGGGCTGGATATGAAGATAGGTGGCATCGTCGATCAGAAACAAAGCCTCCTGCTGGTTGGCGTCCGCCCCCAGCACTTCCATTTCCGGCATTGCCGCAGCCAGTTCCTTTACCGCTTTTTGCACCAGAGGATTATCACGGTAATAGTCGATTGCCTGAATGGTGTCCAGGTCAATGGTCTGCCCGGTCAAAATCGGAAACGGTCCTTCATAGTCGCTTCCATCTTTCAGCTCAAAGCCAATGCCCTTGATCCCGTTCATTCGCTCTGCCGGAATCTCCTGATAAATGCGGATTGCTTCCTCCAAAGACAGGTTATCGTGGTATTCTCCGAGGTTTGGAAACTCCATGCACTCTGCTACATAGTAGGTTAGAGTACCGGGCGGCTGTCTATCGGATACCTTAACGGCATCTGCTGCCTGCTCTATCGGGGCGGTTTCCGGCTCTGCTTTTGCATTGGGGTCAATCTCACGCTCTTTGCAAATTTCCTTGTAGTGGCGCTCAATATCGGAGATAAGCTCACACGCTGTCTTATTGATGATTTCCAGACTGTTTCGCAACTCCTTCAGTTCCTTGCCTTGACTCCAGCTGGCAATATAGCCAAAACTGTTTTCTCCGGTCTCAATGCCAAAATACTGACAGACCGCATAGGAAATGCTTTCAGCCTCCACTTCCTCTGTGCGGCGGTCTTTCTTCTGTTCCTGCAAAAACTGGGCGAGGGTAGAAAAGCCGCCGGTAAAATTCAAGCCTTCCTCCTCGGTCAACCGAAGATAGCCTTCTTTTGAAAGGTCTAATGGTTCAGACAAAATCACAGCACCCGCATGGTTTACACCAACTCGGTTCTCCACATAAATCGGCTCTCCGGGGTCATCGTCAGAACCACGCAAGTCATAGCAATAAACGCCCTCCGGCAGATTATCACGGGCAATCCGCCCATTGGAGAACAAACCGGGTTTATCAAACAGCTCGATCTCCTGATATTGCTCGTCATTGGCAATCTGAATCTTTTTCCGGTTGTGGAGCTTGCTGTGGGCAATCTCGTGAACCGATGCCGAAACCGTCTGCACCTCGCTCATGCCAAATCGAACCGAAATTCTTGGATTATCAATATAAAAATAACCATCCGTATCATCAGGCATTGCTTCTATGGTAATCGGTACCGGCGAACTGCGGCGCAGGGCTTCCATAAATACATCATAGTTCTCCACCGTACCAGAAAGGGATGAGGCAAGCTCCGGCAAAGGTTTCCCATCGGTCTGGCTCACATCAAAGACCTTGACCGGACGGAACATAGGGATCTCGATTTCTTTTTCTTCTGTAACGATCTTTCCGTCTTTATCCAGAATCGGAGCCTTGGTATCCGGGTCCAGTTTCTGCTCCTCGATTTTCTTCTTATACGGTGTGGGGGCGATGATGGTAATACCATGCTCGCCCTTTTTAACATGACGCTCAAACTGGTCTTTCCACTTATTGTATCCGGCTACCAAAGTGGCGTCCGGCTTCTGCATATAGATGAGCATGGTGTTGTTTACCGAATAACGGTGGAAACGGGACATGACAGACAGATAGCGCATATACTTTTCGCTCTCAAACAGTTCCTTGATGCCCTGCTCGATGCCATCTGTGATTTCCCTTAACCGCTCTCGGTTGGTCGGTTTGTTCTCAGCCATGATTTTACATCTCCTTTCTAAGTGTGTGATTTCTGCTGTGTGTTCTGCAATCCATGCCTTTTGTTCTTCTTTACTTTCATAAAGGAAAAAGTCCAGCAGATATTCCACATAGGCTTTCTTCTGGACTGCTTCCACAAAACGGGGGTGCGGTTCTTCCTCCGGTGTCCGGGGAGAATGGTCGCTCTCCCACTTTTTCAGCAGATAGTAGTAATCGGACAGTACGCGATAACACCGCTGCCAATCCTCCCGAAACTGCTGTGCCTCGGTTTTCTGTCGGACATACCTCCTGCGGGGAGGGGCCTGACTGTCATAGATCAGGCCGAAGTCCTGTGCCAGTTTCTCTGCCGCTTCTTTGGGAGAGAGAGCAAAGAACTTTGCAGTAAAGTCGATCACATCGCCAGTGGCTCCACAGCCGAAACAGTAGAAATATTCCTCGTTCAGCTTCATGCTGGGGTTCTTATCATCGTGAAAGGGACAGCAGGCCATGCCATTTCGCCTGACCTTTATCCCATAAAACGCTGCCGCTTCTCTGGTGATGACCGACTGCTTGACTGCTTCAAATACATTCTCTGCCATGTGCCTTTAACTGCTGGACTTTCTCACAGGGGGATGGTATCCGGCAGCTTTCGCACGCTCACTGGCAGCTTTGCGGCGCTCGGCGCTGTATGGCTCCCGGACTGATACACACCGCTTGGGTACGGTAAAGTTATGGGCGTCCTTTCGGGTGATCTGGTCGGGGTGCTTTTTTGCCAGCAGTTCCAGCTTCTCCATCAGACGGGGATCGTGAGTGTAGACCTCAGCCATTGGTTCTGCCTGGTTATAGAGGAGAATGGTTTCCCGTTCCACTAAAGAGAGCTTCATCGGCTGCCTCCTTTCCGCTGGTCAAATTCCAGCTTGAAGTTGGCGTACTGTCCATCATCCTCCAAAACCACAGTGGCATCGTAGGTCTTACCGGTTTTCTCCGAATATAGCCCCGTCACACGGACACGGCCATCGTTCAGCAGTGCAGACACCACAGCCTTGGTCGGCTGTTTTTTCTTGGCAGCCCACCATTTGTTGTTTTTCCAGATTGCAAATTTGCAAGAATCATTCTGACAGAAGAAGCCTTTTTGCAGTTCTGCAACCTCACCGCCGCAGCGAGGGCATTTACCCACCACCTCACGGGGCGGGGTGAACAGGTACTCGGTTCCCTTGATGACCTGATAAGTCCCTACCAGATCTTTCAGCATGGTGCTGATCCCGTCCAGAAACTCCTCAGGGGCAAGCTGACCGCGCTCGATCTCGCCCAGACGGTACTCCCACTCGGCAGTCAAAAGCGGAGATTGCAGCTGTTCCGGCAGGACGGTGATCAGGGAAACTGCATCGTGGGAAGGGAGAAGCTGCACCGTTTTCCTGCTCTTTTTTCGTTCCAGAAAACCGGCAGATACCAGCTTTTCCAAAATACCGGCACGGGTGGCCGGTGTACCCAGACCTTTTCGCTCGGCATCCTCCGGCATATCCTCTTTTCCGGCAGTCTCCATCGCGGACAATAGGGTGTCCTCCGTAAAGTGCTGGGGCGGACTGCTTTTGCCTTCTTTGACGATTGCCGCAGAAACCGAAAGGGTCTGTCCTTCGGTCAGCTCCGGCAGGGCTTTCTCTGCGCCCTCTTTTTTCGGCTCTATATCCTTCATTTTGGCACGGTATGCGTCCTCCAGCGCTTTCCATCCGGGGTGCTTTACAGTTTTTCCTTTGGCGGTAAACTCCCCACCGGCACACGCTGCAATCACAACGGTTTCCGAATAGATATGGGGCTGGGCTACGGCGCACAGCAGACGCAGGGCCACCAGCTCCAGCACCGCTTTTTCTCCCGCAGGAAGGGCAGAAAGGTCTGCATCCTTGAGATTTCTGGTAGGGATTACTGCGTGGTGGTCGGTTACTTTCTTATCGTTGATGACCGTCTGCGGATCACAGGTAATGGCGATCCCTTTGCGAAACGGCATAGCATTGGCAACCAGATTGACCAGCACCGGCAGGCTGTCTGCCATATCACCGGTCAGATAGCGGCTGTCAGTACGGGGATAGGTGCAGAGCTTCTTTTCATACAGGCTTTGCAGATAGTCCAGGGTCTGCTGGGCTGTAAATCCAAGCAGGCGGTTGGCATCTCTTTGCAGAGTAGTCAGGTCATAGAGGGCAGGCGGCTTTTCTGACTTTTCCTTGCGCTCCACCTTTTTGATTGTGACAGTTGCACCCTGGCAGGCTTCTTTCAGCTGCTCGGCAGCGGTCTTATCCGCCATACGCTCCCCGGATACGGTAAGACCGGCCAGCTCCAGCGCCACGGTATAAAAGGGAACCGGCTGAAAGGTGTCAATCTCAGCTTCTCGCTGGACAATGAGTGCCAGCGTTGGGGACATCACGCGCCCGATGTTGAGGGTGCGGTGGTACAGCACGGAAAAAAGCCTTGTGGCATTGATCCCTACCAGCCAGTCGGCCTTGGCACGGCAGAGGGCAGCATCCCGAAGTCCGTCATAGTCCGCACCGGGGCGGAGGTTTGCAAAGCCCTCCCTTATGGCGGAGTCTTCCATCGAAGAAATCCAGAGCCTTTTCATCGGCTTCTTGCAGCCTGCCAGCTCATAAACGCTGCGGAAGATCAGCTCGCCCTCGCGTCCGGCATCGCAGGCATTTACCACCTCCGTCACATCCGGGGCATTCATCAGCTTTTTGAGAATATCAAACTGCTTTTTCTTATCCTTTCCCACTACCATCTGCCAATGTTCCGGCAGGATAGGCAGGTCATCATATCGCCACTTGGCGTACTTGGGGTCATAGCTGTCTGCATCTGCAAGTCCGGCCAGATGGCCCACACACCAACTGACACGCCAGCCGCTGCCCTCCAGATACCCGTCCTTACGGACAGTTGCACCGATCACCGCCGCCAAACTTTGTGCAACCGATGGTTTTTCAGCAATCACCAGCTTCATATTCTTCAACCTCCCATTCTTCCCGCACAGGCGCGTGCAGTTTTTTCTCTATGCTGTTTTCCTCATCCAGAAGCAGGTTATAGCCAAACCGGTAGTCATAGCGGTACAGTTTCCCCAGCAGGTCATTGATGATGATGCGGCAAGCCAAAATGACACGAGTTTTATCCACCTGCATCAGCTGGTAGCGTTGATAATTGCTGTAATATTCTTCATGGCGGTGGGTATTGCGGACAGTATCTTCAAGCAAACTTTCTACTGCATCCTGACAACCATCCTCTTTTTCACCCTCCATACAGTTCAGAAGTTCCATTACCATAGGAAAGCTCTGTTCATCCATAGGAGCTTCTGCTGCAAGAAAACCGATCAGGGCAGATAAGAGCAGACGGGCTGCTGTCTGTTCCTGGTGTGTCAAAACAGCCATCGTTTTCTCCGCATTTGGCAGAATCTTATCTTCCACAAAATCTGCCGCATCGCCGGAACAGAGCTGACGAATGGAATCTATGGATAATGAAACTGTCATGGCATTCTGGGAGAAATCAAAGAAATCTTCCTGCTTCGGTTTTCTCCGAAGTTTGTTTAACATGGTAGAAAGAATGTCGCCGCCAAAATACACGGCGATCACCAGCAGGTCAAAAACAGCAATCAGTTTGATAAATGTAATCAGAACACTCATTTTTTTCGTTTCCTTTCTTTGAGCCAGCGCTCCATCTCACGGTGGCAAACACCTACGCAGGGGCTTCCATAATTCCCGCAGCCATAACAGGGGTGGCTTGGGGGTAAAGAGGGAGGACGGGAAGTTTCCTTCCCGCCCTCCGGCCTGCGTGTCATCATGCGTTCATAGGGACTGTCTGTGAAACGGGTCATTTCACGCTGTCCTCGTCATCTTCTTCTGCGCTGCCCCCGTCAGCGTCAGGCTCGTCCGACTCCTCATCCTCGGTATCCCATTCCTCGGAATCTTCCTCGCCATAATCATAATCGTCCAGACTGTCATTGCCCTTGGTCTTAGGCTTATTCTTAACAAGTTTCAAGTAGGCAAATACGCCACCGCCGCCCAGCAGAGCCAGCAGCAGGACCAGCGCAGCCGGGTTCAGTCCAGCAGGCTTCTCTTTTTCCGGCTCCGGTGTTTCTGCCGGAGGTTCCGGTGCTTTTCCCGTACATTTACTCTTATCAGTTACACAGACCGGGCAGGCCGTATTGACTGCCCCTGCTTCACATTTCTTCGTGCAGCTGCACACAGCAGGCAGCTCCTCTTTGGCATTTCCATCTTCCATCAGCGCCATCAGGTCCGCTTCATCCACCTGGTTCAGAAAGTGAACCGCGGTCTTTTTATCCTCGTTGGCCCTGTCGATCAGGATATAAAAATAGTTGCCTGCCTTGGTGGTAACGGTAATGAGCTGCTTGTTGCCACCAAAATCATCCACCAGAGCAGCATTGCCATCCGGGGTCAGCGGAGGTGCTTTTTCGGGTTCTTCCACCACCACATTGCTGTCATTGGTGGTATCCTCTGCCGGGGGCGGCGCTGCGCCCTGGGCAAAAGCGGGAACGGTAAAGCCCGATGCCAGAACCAGCGTCAGGCAAAGGGCTGAAAGTGTTCGGAGCAATCGTTTATTCCTCATAGCTGTTTTCCTCCTGTTCGTTGTTGTCATCCACCATACTGCCGGGAACTGTGCCGCCAGACAGCATGGCGCTCAGCTGAGCCGGGGTCATACGCAGGGCGCGCACCATCTGGACGATCTCCAGATTTTCAGCCTCGGTTTTCTGTGCCTCCAGCGCCTTGAGCTTTTCCTGATACTCTGCGATCTTCTCGCGGACCTTTGTAATCTCCTGGTCAATGCGTTCAATTTTGTTCTTTGCCATCGTCTATCACTCCTTCTAATAAATCTCGGTTACCAGTTCATCAGGCCGTAGCCCTTAATGCTTTGATAATTCAGGTCATAACTCTTGATCTTGCAGGCATCGCCGGAATTTCCCTCCACGGTATAAACACGGCTGCCATCGGTGCCGACAACGATTCCCACATGGTCAGCAGTACCGTCCAGATCCCAATCGAAGAAAATGGTATCGCCGGGAGCGATGTTTTCATATCCTCTTGCGCCCCACTGTCCATGGGACTGGAACCACGGAACACCCTGCCACTCACAGCCTGCAAAGCGCGGCTCATTTTTTCCTGCCTGGTTATAGCACCAGGATACAAAGCAGGCGCACCATTCCACGCGGCTGTCAAAGCCATACCAGCTCCAGTAGGGATAACCGCCCACATTTCCCACCTGACTTTTCGCCAGTTCCACCAGCTGCGGATTGCCGGGGCGGGTGCCGTTAATGAACTGCACACCGGACAGATCCTCAGAGCCGCTGGCATCAGGGGAACCGCCGCCAAACAACAGCGGCTTATTGCCCATGGTCTGTCGGTAGACCTGATACATTTCCATCTGCTCCGGGGTCAGTAGCTCCGACGCCACAGCGGAAATGGGCTTGCTGGTGAGTTTCACATTCAGAATGTAATACTCATAGGGGACTTCTTCTGAGGTGGTCTCGCCGGTCTCCGGGTCGGTGGAGGTCTCCGTGCGGTAGCGGATCTCCACTTCCTCGGTAAGTGTCAGCTGATACTGCGCTGCAAACACACGCGCCAGCTCTGCCTGAGCGCTTTGCCGGGTATAGCCCTGCAAGACAGCAGAGAGAAATGCCGCCAACTCATGCGGGTCATGGCCGATCATGCCAAGGTCATACCGATACTCGTCATACCCTGGGTGGCTGCTTTCGATGTTGTCGATTTCCTCCTGCAACTGGGCTTCTCTGGCTGCATAATCCGCCTCTACCGCCAGCATTTCCGGGTCATCCGACGGATAGGTGGTGCCTGAGAGAACGGAACCGATGCTCTGTGCCATCATGGAACAGGAGGACATGGTATTCATCAGCATACAGGCAATGAGGAACAAAGCCCCTGCGATCAGGAAGCCCTTTTTGTGGCGCATGACGAATGCGCCTGCCTGCTGTGCCTTTTCCTTTACCGTCCTTGCAGCTTTTCCGGTTTTGGACGCAGCCTGGGCGGTATTCCCAGCAGTCTGACCGGTGCGCTTGGCGGCGGCATACTTCTTTTTGATGGCCTGCTTTTGCTGCCAACGGGAAAGAGGGTTGCTGGAAAACTGGGGATTTTCCTGCAAAGATTTCTGGTACAGGACATTTACATTTGCCTTTTCCAGTTGGCGCTCTGCCTGGGCTGCTTTGCGGTACGGCTTCAGCTTGTGGCTGCGATAGCCCTCCCGCACCAGATAAGCGCCGGTCTCCACCGCCTCCTCGGACTTGTGGGCGCTTTCCACGCCCACATTGTCCTGTTCTGTTTCCCGGATCTCTTTGTGGAGCTTGCCCGCGACCAGATGGACGGGTGCTTCCTTGACCCCTTGAGAAACTTTGGAGGGTGGCTTTTTCTTGTCCTCAAAGGTCAGCTTCGAGGTCTTTTTTCCAGTATCCGGGTCAATGACCGTCTGCCTGACCTTTTTCTTTGGAATATTGGCCTGCGCCTTATCTGCTCTGGCCGCAGCTTTCTCCGCTTTACGGATCGGCTTTTCCAGTGCAGGGTCAGCCCGTTCCTCATCAGTAAAACGCAGGCGCGGTTCCTTATTCAAACCATTCTCCCAGCATGAGGGAGGACATCATGTAGTGCAGCTCTGCATAAATGGCCATCCCCACAGGATCGTTGAACATACAGCCGGACAGGTAGGCATAAAACTGTGCCACCACATCGGACAGGATCTTCGCTTCGGTTCCTTCCAGAACCAGACCGCCCATGCCTTCCTTGGCACGGATGGCGCTCCAGACCTCTGCCAGACGGAGAAGCCCCACCTGACCGGTCTCATTCAGTTCTACTGCCTGATCTGCCGCCGTGCGGCACTCACTTACCGCATCAGCCATGACTGTAAGCAGCTGGCTGCGCTGGGCATTTACCGCCCTGTCAAAAAACATCAGCGGGTTTTGATTCAAAATGTTGGGGTTCATAGTCATTCATCCTCCTTTTTCAATTCTTGTGGTTTCGTGGTCATAATGCGGTAAAGCTCGGTATTCTTCGGGAAGTGGTCTACAAACGGCAGGATCGTGGAGCCATAGAACAGCAGGCCCTCTCCCTCACCGGAGTGGGTCACATAGCTAAGCTGGTGCGTGGAAATGCCCAGCTGCTTGGCGAGAATCTGGCGGTCTCCGCCTGCCTGGTTGAGCATATACACGAAGTCGGAGTTTTCAAAGATGTTCTCCACCTCACGGCTGGAAAGCAGGTCTTTGACATTCTGCGTGATGCCGGTGGGGATGCCGCCCCATTTTCTGAATCGCTTCCAGATTTCCACCGTATAGGCGGCGGTCTGTTCCTCCTTCAAAAGCAAGTGCATCTCGTCGATGTAGTAACGGGTGGACTTGTGGGCGGCACGGTTAATGGTAACGCGGTTCCACACCTGATCCTGAACCACCAGCATACCGATTTTCTTGAGCTGCTTGCCCAGTTCCTTGATGTCATAGCAGACAATGCGGTTGTTGATGTCCACATTGCTCTGGTGATTGAACACATTGAGGGAGCCGGTTACATAGATTTCAAGGGCCGTGGCGATATACTGTGCTTCCTTTTCTTCCTGTGAACGGAGCAGGTTATATAGGTCCTCCAGTATGGGCATATTCTCCGGGCGCGGGTCATTGAGGTAGGTCTGATAGACCAGACGCACACAGCGGTCGATGATGGTTTTCTGCACCGGCTGCAATCCGTCCTTACCGCCCACGATCAGCTCACACAAGCTGAGAATAAAGTCAGACTTGAGGGACAGCGGGCTTTCATCATCTGAATAGTCCAGGTTCAGGTCCATTGGATTGATGTAATTGCTACTGGTGGGCGAGATCTTGATGACCTGCCCATGCAGACGCTCAACAAGAGGTGCGTAATCGGCTGGGTCAGCGGTGTTACCACCGCCTTCCCGCCTAAGAACCGTACGTGACAGTTTCCCGTCATACGGCTCAAGCATTTCATCACTTCTTCAAGCGGTTCTCAGCATAAATTCTCTGACAGGCGCAATGAACGTAGCGCATATTACGAACATCTTCCACGCCAGTCTTTGCTTTTGGTGCAAGGTAGAAGATTTCTCTTTCTTCCGTTACATCCATCGGCATTCCGCAGTGGTAGCACAGCCCGTTCTGGTTTTTCCAAATCGTCTTGAATTTTCCAGTCAGCCGGTGCATTCCTTTATCGAATTTCCTTTTTTGGAAATACGCCTCATCGAGGAACGGATTTGCAGTAGCTTTTATCTTGGTATGTCGCACAATGGCTGTGCTGTCTACCCGTATCAGCTCCTTGTTTTCCGTAGAGAACACCCAGTTCCGATTACCGACACGATGCCAGTATCTCGTGGAAATCCACCACTTGTTCTTCTTTGGGTGCCGTCTTTTAGCCCATCGCCACAGCAGTTCGTACAGGACGTAGTCCAGATGCGCGAACGCATCACTTGCGCATACGGACTGGTGGTAATTAGTCCAACCTCGAATTTGTTCATTCAACTTCATAATCAGAACATCTTGCTGCCACGTTTTTCCTCTGCGGAGAATCGTGTCAGAGATATTGGAAACGATAGCCTTGACCGCCTTTTGGGAAGGCTTGATAATCAGCTTTTCGTTATACTTTCTGAAGTTCCAGCCGAGGAAGTCGAAACCATCGTCAATGTTGGTGACAACGGTCTTTTCATCAGAAAGTTCCAATCCGCGTTCAGCGAGAAACTCTCGAATCAGCTCCTTTGCTTCAAGAGCCAGTTCAGGTGTTGCCGCTGTAACCACAAAATCGTCTGCATAGCGGACGAAGTTTACTTTGTGGGCATTCTTAAATCTTGAATCGACCTTGCCGAGCGCGTTTGTGTGAAAACGTTCGACCAGCTTCTTCTCGATACCATCCAGCGTCATATTCGCCAGAATGGGGGAGATAATACCACCTTGCGGAGTTCCTTCCACGGTAGGAAAGAGTTCGCGCTGATAGATAAATCCCGCCTTTAAGAACTGCTTCAAAATGTTCTTGTCCATGGTGATGTTCGCCAGAAGCCAATCATGGCTGATATGGTCGAAACAACCTTTGATGTCACCCTCCAAAACCCACTTCGGAGAAATGTGCTTGCGCGACAGTGCATTGAACAGATATTCACAGGCATCCTGTGCGCATCTTCCTTTTCGGAAACCAAAGGATTTCCTATCTGCTGTTGTTTCTGCCACCGGCTCCAGTGCCAAAGCATAGAGAGCCTGTATTGCGCGGTCATACATTGTAGGAATGCCCAATGGACGCTTTTTCTTCTTGTCCTTCTTTTCGATATACACTCTACGGAGAGGACGCGCACGATACCCTTTATCTGTCAGCGATAGAACCGCTTTCATTTTCTTCGCCGGGGTGTTCCAGAGAACACCATCCACACCGGGAGTCTTGCGCCCATCGTTGGTAACGACACGCTTAACAGCCAGTGCTTTGGCGTAAAAGGAATGTGTCAGAAGATACTGAAGTCGTTTTACTGCGTTGTAGTCTTTTTGCTGAGTTGCCTTGACAATCCTGATTTGTAGCCTGTTGACTTCCCGCTCTGCCTTATGCCAGTCAATGTTTTTCCATTGGGCACTCAACATAGCTTCGTCCGACAGCTTCTCAGAAGTTTTGCCTTCCGTCGTTGAATACTTATCGTTCACAGGGATACCTCCAATCTTGCCATGAAATACCCGGAATAAGTCAGCACCCTTTCAGGTCAGGGCAAATTTTGAACCCCTATGCTCACCGTTGCAGTGAACCGTTCGCTTTTTATTCCATCTCATACCCTCTGCACCGTTTCTCCCTCTTGCGAGGTCGATACCTTTATTAAAGGAGTGCATAGGGTTTTCCACGTTCCACGTAATGCATAATTCATGAATGCCTTAGCCGCCATCTTTGAACCGGGAGGATTTGTGTCCATTTGCTTCGGGGTACAGAAAGGCCCCTCGGCCACCTCCAACACCTTTTGGTGTAGGTGTATCAGCCTTATTTCACCTATTCCCTGTAACGATCCTTACGATGATTCACATTACGTTCGACATAGCATTCTTTACCCTAACAGTACATCCGCTTTAGGCTGGCAGATTTCCCATATTGTCCTGTGAGCTTCCCAACGCCGGCTTTTGACCAGTGCAGGTCACAGTAGGGTTACTCCAAATGGATAGAGCAGTGTTTATACACAATACATTACGCGACTTCGTGTCGCACCTCAGCTTCCGGGTCACAGATGATGACATCATCATTGGTAAGCAAAAAGCAGTTGGCAATCTCACGCTTGGCGCTGAAAGACTTACCGGAACCCGGCGTACCCAAAATCAGGCCGTTGGGGTTTTTCAGCAGCTTTCTGTCCACCATGATGAGGTTGTTGGACAGAGCATTGATGCCGTAGTACAGGGCTTCTTTGCCGTTCTGAAACAGTTCCTGTGTGGTGAACGGTACAAAGATAGCCGTAGAACTGGTGGTCAGCCCTCGCTGGATCTCAATCTGATTGAGTCCCAGGGGCAGACAGCTCATCAGCCCTTCTTCCTGCTGAAAGTCCATTCTGGTCAGCTGACAGTTATACTTCTGGGCAATAGAGCCTGCCTGAAAGATGTTGTTGCCAAGCTGACGGGGATTGTCCGCTGTGTTCAGCACCAAAAAGGAGACAAGGAACATTCTCTCGTTTCGGCTCTGCAAATCCTGCAACAGCTTTTTCGCCTCACTGCCGTAGGTGGCAAGGTCAGAGGGAATGATGTCCATGTCGTATCCTGCGCGGACTGCCTTTTTCTGTTCCTCGATCTTACTGCGGTCCAGGTCGGTAATCTTGCGCTTTACCGTTTTAATGGCTTTCACCTGATCCACCGACTGAATGTGCATACTCACAATGAGCGAGCTTTCCATATCCAGAAAATCAGCCAACAGACGGTCATTCAGCTCTGGGGCTAAAATCTGCAAAAAAGAAACAGCCCCGTATTTCTTGCCCATACGGAACTGCTTGCCGGTGCGGAACTCAAAGGAGCTTGGTGCGATAAAGTCCTTGGTAGATAGGCCGGATGGAGCCAGCCAGTCCCATTCAAACTGAAACGGGAGCTGTTCATCCATGTGGAATACTGCATGAAGCTGGGAAAGCCTTTCCTTACCATCCAGTGTCCTGGCGGCTACACCAAGACGCTTGAAGTTATTGAGAATATCGGTCTCAATACGCTCCAGACGGGGCTTGGCTGCTTTGATGCTGTCAGCGTCGATACCAAAGGTCAGGTATTTGGTCTTGATGAGACCGTTGTTTCCTCTGGCCAGCTGATTTTGCAGCATCGTGGTGTATTCCTCACGGATACTGTCAAAGGCATCCCCCTGGGGCGGGATGGAAATGGAGTTGGCAAAGGTCTCCTCCGATGCCGCAAGGTTCAAAAAAGACAGCTGGAAATGAATCGAGCTGTCGAAATAATTGAGGAAATCACACCAGCCCTCAAAGATCGCGGTCTTATCTTCATTTTGGGAGAGCTGATAGTTGATGTCCTGAAACTGAATGGTCTTTGTGTAGTGGCTGTCCGATACGCGGCAGATCCCGTCCGGCCACATCCGTTCATAAGGGATACTGTCCTGTGCGGATTTTCCTTTTTTGTCCGTGCGGTTGGCGCGGGCAATGGCCGCTTCGATCTGCTTCTTATCGGCGCGGGACAGCTTTTTCTTTGTCTTTACCGGCTGCACGGTCTTTTCTTCCGGTTTTCCCAGCAGACGGCGCAGCCAGCTTTTCATTGCGGTGAACAATGTCATACACCTCCTTATCAAGCATTTCCTGCCGCTTTAATACGGCATAAAAGTTATTGGTCTGGTAGGGACGCTGCTTGGGACGGATCACAGCCACTTTGAGAATGTTGCCGACGATCTTTTCCAGAGGCTGTCCATGCTTTTCATACATGGCCAGCAGGAAGAAGGGCATCATGACCAGCATCATACACATGGCGGCCATACTGTTTCCCGCAGGCTCACGGAGCAAAAAGAACAGCGGCACGCCTACAAACGCCCCGGCGGTAAAGCAGACCAGCTGCCTTCGGGTCAGATTGAACATGACCTTGGTTTTGACTTTGGTTAAATCTTTGGGTACGGGTACATAAGCCATATTATCCACCTCCTTTATGGGAATGAAATAGAGCTGTCCACTTCATTTCCCCACACATCCCAACCGGGTGTGGATTGACGAGCAAACAGTTCTATGCGCGGGAGATCACCCATCAATGAGACAATGCGTTCTCTGGCTTCCTGCGGTTTTTTTGAATGTTCTTCAATGTGAGAGACAATAACCTGATGAACAGCTGCGTTCACTCGCTTGGGATGCCCTTTCGTTGCGAGGATACAAAGCTCCACATTGGAGCGCGTCCAATATCCCATACCCCAAAATAGACTATCAGACTTTTTATTCTGCTTTACCCAGACAAATCCGATGGTCTTATAGGTAAATCCCCATGCTCTCAGAACAGAAAGTCCTTCCAGTAAACATGGAATCGTGACCCATAAGAACAAAGCACAATCTTTATCTGCCAGGTCACCTACCGGCAGCGCACAAATATCCTCAATACGCATAGTCGGATAGTGACTTTCTGCACTGCGTCCCAATCCTTTCTTGGAATATACTTTGTAGCTCCATGGCGGATCTGCATAAATGATTTGATATTTTTTCATACAGAACCCTCCTTTAATGCGCCTGAAAGACTGATTTTGCGAGACTGCCGGTTTTGAACAGCGTAAAGCACAGCAATACGGTGTAGCCCACGCAGCTCCAGATCGCCATGATGATGTCATCTTCCAAAGCGATGTTCTGCACCAGCACAGCATAAATTGCCACGCAGACGATGATGAGAAACGCCTGAAAGCCCAGCGCCAGCAGGGAACGGAGGTAGTTCTGTCCCATACCGCCCCATTCCTTGCCCATCATGGCAGCCATTGGAACGGGAGCCACCGAAGTCACAAGGTAAATCTCGATCATACGGCCATAAATGACGATAAAGATACAGATATACAGCGCCCACATGGTAATGCCGATAAAGAGGGATTGGAACCAAAGCCCGAACAGCGGTCCCAGATCCATTTCCATCAGCCTCGGTTCCAGATCGGTCATAACTGAGGAAATGTCAATGGACGCATCCGAACCGATGATCCCTGCCGCCTGTGCCACCACGCTCTGCGCCATATCAAAGACGCCCATCACGATATTCCATGTGTTTGTGACAATGAGGATGGCAGCGGCTGATTTGAACACCCACTTGAAAATCATCCAGGTATCCACATCATGCAGGTTGTTCTTGTCTGCAATCATCTGGATCAGGTCTACGGTCATCACAATAGCCAGGATCACGCCTGCAATCGGCACCATGATGGAGTTTGACAGATTCTCAATCATACTGAAAATGCTGCCATTCCATCCCTGTGGGGTCTGTCCTACCTGTACAGATATATCCGCGACCTGTTGGTTTACGCTGTCAAACATCCCCGAAAGGTTGCTCATAATACCTCCCACCAGCATTTCTTTCAGCCAATTTGTCAGGGCTTCAAGTAAGAAATCCATACGGTGTCAACCTCCTTTCCGCCGCCCCCGCAAAGCTGCGGGAGCGGCAAGGATTTCATGCGGGGACGCTTAGACAGAGAAAAGCCCTGAGAGCAGAGGTACAAGGACCATGCCGACTACGGCTACACCAGCGCCGGCCATGAGCTGCTTCATGCCCTGTGATTTTGCGCCCGGATTATCATTTCCGTAGCCCTCCAAGAGATTGATAACGCCCCAGATACCGAGACCGGCACCGAGCGCGATAACGAGGGTCTGAAGAACGGTGATTGCCTGTTCAAAAAATGCCATATAGTTTGTTAGCCGGAATCTGATTAAAAAATAGGTTTGTCATGTTTCATAGGCATACAAAAGCCGGAACAATCTGCCGCCCGGTTTCCGGGGGCATGATTCCGGCTGTCCTCCTTTTTCATTATTTTTTCTTGCGATTGTCCGCTTTGTACGCCAATGGCCCGTAGAGGGCAGGTGCGGCGAATAGATAAGATCACTCCCTTCAAAAGCGGAACGAAGTTAAGCGCCCTTTGTGTCTACTTCATATACATCACAGACCTCATTGGGCTTGAGTTTCAGCCTTGCGGACAGGAATGCTTCAATGTCAAAAGCGTTCTTGTCATCCGCGTCGGCAGTGTACTTGAAATTGGGGTGCTTGGTAATGTCGTACTTATCAGAAAGGAAAGGACGCACGCCACGCAGCTGGAGGATGCACTTGTTTCCGTCCATCGTCGCAAGCTCATCCTGGCTCATCAGCTCTTTCCCCAATTTTTGATAGTTGAGAGAGTGGGAAGTTTCCCGGCCACGGCTCTCTCCAGTGTTGTAGTGGAGTAGGGAGGCACCGCCTTGCCATATTACTATGGTAGGTTCGCACCACCCTCTCCGGGAACCGGACTTACATCTCTCAATGTATCCGGCTCTGTTATCGTTCGGTCAGCAGTTACTCACTGGTTGTGGATTGCAACATGGCATTTTTTGCACACAACCAGCGTTTTACGCCGTTTTGCAATCATTGCAACCTCCCATGCCTGCTTGCCCTTAAGGTTTTTGAGCTTGTTGACATGGTGAACTTCGTAACAATCGCTCTCGGTCGTACCGCATAGCTCACAGACCTTTGCTTTCAATCTCTGCTCCAAGGCTGTTCGGGAATATCCGTACTCCACCGCAGCATTGCATACGATGTCCGTCGGATTGGCCTTATCCTTGCAATCGGAGTATTTTGCAAAATAGCATCGTTTTTGCCCCGTTTTGGTTTCGTAGGGGATTCCCCATTCTCCGTAGTGGTCTTTGAATTTCTCAACCACCTTGGCTATGGTGCATTTATGCTTACTTGCGAGGGTTTTGAGGCAACTGTATTCCATGAGATAGGAAAAGTAGCACAGTTTATAAAAATTGCTGGCAATTCCATAGTAGTTGCAGATTCCCCGCAGTTCCGCATTGTAGGCAGAAACGATTTCCAAATCTGTGAGTCGCAAAAGAGATTTACGGCGGACAGGCATGAGTTTCCCATCCGGTTTCTGTATCGCAATTTCCTTGGCGAAAATGAAGCTGTGAATCTTATCATCGAATGGGATAGACAGTTCACAGGAATTGTTGAGGGTGCGTTTTGTCTTTTTGCCTGGCCCACCATGCTTGATAATGCTGCTTCTGCGAACACGAACATCATACCCCAAAAATCTTGCCCTTTCGCTGCTGTGAGTGATGAGTGTTTTTTCTTCGCTGAGTTCCATCTTTAAGGTTTCACGGATAAACTCAGAAAGTTTACTCTTTATCCACTGGCAGTCCTCTTGACTTCCTTTCACACCGAGAATAAAGTCATCCGCATAGCGGATATACTTGATGCACTTTTTTGTCTGAGCTGTACAGGGCATTTTCAGCATGAGCTTCCGCTTTTCGTTGTATTCGGAAAGCAGTTGTTCTCTTTCTGCCCCGGTGCGTCTGCCGATGTGATAGGAAAGTTTCTGGAGGTCATTGCTTAGGAGGCGATATTCTGTCCTGACAGGTTCTTGCCCATGGGTATCAAATTCGCTTTTCAGCTTCATTACAAATTTGTCCAGCTCATGCAGATAGATGTTAGCAAGGAGCGGAGAAATGATACCGCCCTGTGGAGTACCACTGTAGGTTTTGTGATATTTCCAATCCTCCAAATATCCAGCCTTTAGAAATTTGTAAATCAGCTTTATCAACCGGGCATCCTTGATTTTACTATGAATCAAGCCTACAAGAACGCTGTGGTCGATATTGTCAAAGCACCCTTTGATGTCACCCTCCACGAACCAACGCATACCATTGAACTCCATTTTTAAGGATTTCAGTGCGGTATGGCAGCTCCTTTTGGGTCTGAATCCATGGGAAACTGGCAAGAAAACAGGCTCATACACCGCTTCGAGAACCATCCGCAGAACTTCCTGTACCAGCTTATCTGTGAATGTCGGGATTCCCAGAGGTCGCTTTTTCTTGGGATTGTTCTTCTTCTGGATATAGGTTCTTCTGGCGGGTGTGGGCTGGTAGGTTTCATCAGCGAGCCTTTGGATGATATTTGCGATTTTGGCTTCGCTGAATCCATCTGCCGTGTCATCGTTTGCACCCTTAGTTGCGGCACCACTGTTGGCATACAGATTTTTATATGCCAGAAAATACAGGTCTGGCCTCAGCATATAGCGATACAGTCTGGTAAAAATTTCATCTTTATTTGCGAGTGAGTTTCTACTGATTCTTGCTAAAATTTCGGTTGTTGGTTGCATTTTGAGGTTTTCCTCCCTAATCAACTTTTCTTTTAGTACACAATAACTACGCCCCTTCGCCATGTGAGGGTCATTACCCCTCTCGGACTACTACGGGCGTTCCGTGCCCATGCAGGATTTTCAGGCTCTACAGCCATAGCCGAATTTTCACCTCCTTCGGTTGGCGTTCCTGTTTAGGGCATCCCCAGTTAGCGTTGAGCATAGGCAAATGTGGATTGTCGGTCTCCGCTTTCGTTTCCTTGCCATAGGTTCTCCTACAGATTGCACACCGTTTTTGATAACCGATTGATTGACACCTATAACCAATCGCCAGTGTGCCAGAGGTTACAGATACTTTCCTCCGTCTGACCGATAACAGAAATTAGAAACTTGCGTTCAGTAAACCCAACTTAAGCCTCATATCCACTTAACATTGCAGTTCAGTCGCACCAAGTTATCTTTAGGTGACTTACTGCTTTCCTGCCGTGCTGTGTTCCCGTTTCAGCTTTCGCCTTTCGGTTAGGCAGGTTGTTTCCCGTGTTATCTTACGGGGTAGTGCCTTACACTACTTTGCTCAACGCCCTATCTGGGCGCACGGTGTCGATGGTTTCCTTGCCCAGCACGGCAGCCAGCTCCTTGAGGGTGGTTGGCTCCTTACCGCCCAGGAAAATGGAAGTATCCATGTTGCCGATGATGGTATCTGCATTGTCCTTATAAATCGCCTTGAGCTGACTCTGCGCCTGCAACACCAGACAGGCGGAGATCTCACGGCTTCGGATGGTGGCGACCAGCTTTTCCAGACGAGGAATCTGCCCGATATTGGCGGCTTCATCAATGAGACAGCGCACATGGACTGGGAGCCTGCCGCCATACACATCGTCGGCTTTTTCGCAGAGCAGGTTGAAAAGTTGGGTATAGCACATGGAAATAAGGAAGTTGAAGCTATCGTCAGTATCACTCATGATGAGGAACAGGGCAGTTTTCCGGTCTCCCAGAGTGTCCAGCTCCAGCTCATCATAGGCCGTGACCTCACGCAGCTCTGCAATGTCGAATACCGCAAGGCGCGCACCACAGGAAATCAGGATCGACTTGGCTGTTTTTCCAGAGACAAATTGTCAAGGACTTTTTCATCAAATTCACAAAAAATCCACAAAAAAAGGTGCCAGAAGCACCGTATGGCTCCTGACACCTCGTTTGATAGATTACATTTTTCCGTTCAGCAGGTCTTTGCAGAGATACGCATAGTCTGGCAGCTGGTTGATATATGGCTCCCAGCGCCGCTTGATTTCGGCCAATTCCAGCGGATCGGCTGCTTCCAGTGCATGATCGTTGCCTGTCATATATAAAACATCCGTAGCAACATCATCCAAACACCTGCCGCAGAGATCGGCGGCTGATTCGATTCTGATACCGGTATCCACATAGACTGGATTGACGCTAATCGCCAGCCAGACATAGCCTACCTTGTCCGACCAGAGCAGTTCAAAATCAGGGCTTTGCCGCAGATGTTCCGCAAAGACCTCCTTTACTCGTTCAATTTCATGCTTCTCTTTTTCTGTGTAAAGCATTTTCGTGTCCTCCTTGACAAAAATTTTGGTGCGTACCATCATCAGTTTAGCACAAGGCAGCTTCGTTTATCAGTCTGTCACATCTGCTGAATTTCATTTTTGAGCATACGCTTGATTTTATCGCTCATGGTTTCTGTGCTGGTATTGCTGAAATGGACATGAACCTTGTAGGTTGTCTTGCCGATTTTCTTTACCATCGCCGGCGTGTTTTCCGGCGCTCTGGACGCAGTAGCGGCGTCTGCCACCTGCATAGTACGGGGTTCTTTGTTCATGGCGCTCCTTTCTCCGAACGGGTCTGTGCCGCCCGGTAAAAAATCAGTCGTGCTTACTGTTTACAATGTCTTTTGCTGTCTGTCGGGTAGCACCGGCATTTTCTTCCCGGAAATTCTTCCCGTCAAAGAGAATCGGCGCACACCGTTCCAAAATACGATCATAGATACGGGCGTGAGCCAGATCAGGTGGGTTTTTCAGCTCGGACAGTTTCAAGTTTGTTGTAATAATCATGGGCCTGCGGCTGCGGTAGCGGCTGTCAATGACGAAAAACATCTGCTCCATCGCATACTCGGTATTGCGCTCCACACCCAAATCGTCAATGATGAGCAGGTCGTACTCGTCAAAGCTGGCGATAAAGTCGGCCCTGTCCTCGGAGAACATCCCTGTCAGGCGATTCAGAATGGTGGGAAAGTTCGTCATCAGCACCGGCACATCCCGGTCAAGCAGGGCGTTGGCAATACAACCGGCGAAAAAAGACTTGCCGGTTCCCACATCCCCGAACAACAGCAGGCCGGTGTTGTTTTTATATGCCTCCTTCCAATTTTCCACATAGGCGCGGGCCTTGTCCATCAATGGGTTTTGCCCGTTATCATTGGAAAATGTGTAGTCGTACAGATAACGGTCTTGCAGGCCCTGTGCCTTTCGGCGTTTGATACGCTCCATGCGGCGCTGCCGTTCCTCGGCGGCCTTGCGCTGCTCCTCAGCCTCCCGCTGGCACTGGCAGATGCAGCGCGGCATAAAGTAGCCGGGTTTCCCAAAGCATGGCACAACGGTCTGCCTCTGGCCGCCGCACTTTTTACAGTGAATGAGGCCGTCTGCCGGGTCTATGTACTCGTCCCCGGCCAGTTCCATACCGGCGGCTGCCTTGTCGATCAGCGCCCGGATTTCTGCGGTAATCTCAATCATACGGTTTCATCCTCCTTTACGCTGTAATCCCGGTTGCGAGAGGGCGGGGCTGCTTTCTTCGCGTCCTCACCGGCCCAGCGCCGGATGGTCGCTGCATGGCTCTGATAACGCTTGCCGGTAGAAGCCATGTACTCGGACAGTTTTTCGATGTACTGACCCCATACGGTGGGAAAGCTGGCCTGCAAGTCTGCCATTTCCTCGTCCGTCAGGAAAACATTTTGGTAACGGCCATAGGCGCGGGCGGAGTGTCCCTTCTCTATCTCTCTCTTTATCTCTATCTCTTTCTCTAACTCTATCTCTATCTCTGGTGGACGAATGTCGGACAAATGTCCGCCGTTTGTCCGGGGCGCAGAAAGAGCCTTATTTTGGAGCCTCGCAGCCCGCTTTCGCTCAGCCTCGGTAGAGGACTGGCCGATTAAAAGTTCGATGTTGCTCATGTAGAATGTGCCGCTGTCCAGCACCTCCACAAGACCCAGCTTCAAAAAGATCTGCAAAGCTCTCTCAACAGTGCCGATCTGCTGGCGGGTAATGGTGGCGATCATCTGCGCCGTGTAAGGAATGTCCTCGTCAAGTTGAAGCCGTCCACCATGTTTCAGCGATTTCAGATACAGCTTGAGCAGAATGTTGGAATACAGCACACCATCCTGCATACTTTCCAGCAGCACGATGGAATCATCGTCAAAATAGTTTTCTTTGAGTTTCAGGTAATAATATTTTCGATTGTCTGACATAGGGTTCCTCCTTGGGGTTCTCTTGGGATTCTGTACGCATTTTAAGGCTATTTTAGTGGGCAGAGGATAAATCTATCAGACTGCCTTTGACACCCCCGAAAAAAACCTTGATTTACAAGGGTTTTTCATCCCCTAAAGCGTGACATTTCTCCCGTTGTTTCCGCTTGCGCTTTGCGGCGTTGATCCGCTTCATGCGTGCGGCACATTCCGGGCAGTATTTGGCCCGGTTGGAACCGGGGGTAAACAGCGCCCCACATACGGCGCATTTCTTAGCATTCAGCCGGTGGAACAGCGCCGTTTCCAGTTCCTTATC
>OCAQ01000405.1_pt1 | contig 26820 bp, 14 predicted proteins | sample 1538291 | NCBI WGS metagenome assembly OCAQ01 (sample SAMEA2580277, study PRJEB22360) | human gut metagenome | biome: human gut; feature: human-associated habitat; material: faeces | place: Denmark | collected 2008/2010 | reverse complement strand
TGAAATCGGTGCCGCGCACCACCTCTGCCTTGAGCGGCGAGCGGCTGGCCAGCGTGTCGAACAATGCGATGGGGCGCAGGTTGGCGAACAGTCCCAGCGATTTGCGCATGCGCAGCAGTCCCTGTTCGGGACGTACCGGGGCCTTGGGGTCGTTGTCGTACTTGGGGTCGCCGATGGCACCGAACAATACGGCGTCGGCAGCCTGGCAGATGGCGTGCGTCTCGTCGGGATAGGGGTCGCCCGTGGCGTCGATGGCGCAGGCGCCCACTAACGCCTCGCGGTAGTCGAATCGGTGTCCGAATTTCGCCGCCACGCGGTCGAGTACTTTCGTGGCCTCGGCAATGATCTCGGGGCCGATGCCGTCGCCGGCTAAAAGGGCTATGTTAACATCCATGGTCGTTGTATGTTGGTTCGATTATGTTCAGCATTTTGATCGTCGCCTTGATGGCGGCTTCGGTTTGGTCGGCATCCAGCCCGCGGGTCTTGAACTCCTTGCCGCCCGTCTCCCACGTGATGATCGTCTGCACGAAGGCATCGGTTCGTCCGCCGGGCGGGATCGAGACGGTGTAGTTGCGCAGCATCGGGAACTCGCGGCCGAGCTGGTGCTTGTAGATCTGCCTGAGCGCCCGCATGAAGGCGTCGTACTGGCCGTCGCCGACCGAGGTCTGCTCGTATTCGCAGCCGTTGATCTCGATCTTGAGCGTAGCGGCCGGGTGCAGCCCCTGTGCCAGCGACAGGCTGTAATTGAGTATCCGCACGGGGTTTTCGACCTGGTCGTAGCGCAGTACGTCGGCGATGATGTAGGGCAGGTCTTCGGCCGTCACCAGCTCCTTCTTGTCGCTCAGCTCGACCACCCGTTCGGTTACCTTGCGCATCGAGGCTTCGTCGAGCTCGATGCCCAGCGCTTCGAGGTTCTTCAGGATGTTGGCCTTGCCCGAGGTCTTGCCCAGGGCGTATTCGCGTACGCGTCCGAAGCGTTCGGGCAGCAGCTCGTTGAAATAGAGGTTGTTCTTGTTGTCGCCGTCGGCATGGATGCCGGCACACTGCGTAAAGACGTTCTCGCCGACGATCGGGCGGTTGCCCGGGATCCGGATGCCCGTGTAGGTCTCGACCATGCGGCTGACGTGGTTGATCTTCGTTTCGTCGATGCCCGTGAGGCAGTGCAGCCGGTCGTGCAGCACGGCCACCGTGCTCGACAGGGGTGCGTTTCCTGCGCGTTCGCCCAGCCCGTTTATGGTTACGTGAACCCCGTGGAACCCGGCTTTGACCGCAGCTGCGGTGTTGGCCACGGCCAGGTCGTAATCGTTATGGGCATGGAAGTCGAACCTAAGCTGCGGATAGCGTGTCACCATGTCGCGGCAAAACCGTTCGGTGGCATAGGGGTCGAGGATGCCCAGCGTGTCGGGGCACATGAAGCGCTGCACGGGGGCGTCGGCCAGCCCGTCGAGTATCGTGTAGACGTACCCGGGCGAATGCAGCATACCGTTCGACCAGTCTTCGAGGTAGACGTTCACCTTCATGCCCCGCGCGATGGCCCCGCCGATCGTGGCGCGGATGTCGCAGAGGTGCTCCTGCGGGGTGCGGCGCAACTGTTCGCGGCAGTGTTTGAGCGACCCCTTTGCCAGCAGGTTCACCACGCGACACCCGGCCTGGCCGAGCCAGTCGAGCGACACGCCGCCGTCGATGAATCCCAACGCCTCGATGCGGTCGGTATAACCCTTCGCGGCAGCCCATTCGGCGATGCGGCGCACGGCCTCCTGCTCGCCCTGCGAAACCCGCGCCGAGGCTATCTCGATGCGGCTCACACGCAGTTCTTCCAGCAACAGCCGGGCGATGGAGAGTTTTTCGCGGGCGTTGAACGAAACCCCCGACGTCTGCTCGCCGTCGCGCAGCGTGGTATCCATTATCTCTACGCGGGGATACATCGCGCTGCTATTTATGCGCCTGTTCGAACGCTTCGATCTGGGGCGCGATGCTGCGCAGGTAGTCCACGTCGTCGTAGCCGTTCTGCAGACAGCGCTTCTTGTATGCGTCGATCTCGAAGCGCTCGCTGCGGCCCGTGGCGCAGATCGTCAGCGTCTGGTTGTCCAGGTCTACGGTGAATTGCGTCGCAGGGTCGCCGTCGATCGCCGCGAAGACCGCCGCGAGGAACTCCCCGCTCACGGTGATCGGCAGCAGCCCGTTGTTGAGGGCATTGTTGCGGAAGATGTCGGCGAAGAAGCTCGACACCACGACGCGGAACCCGTAGTCGGCGATCGCCCACGCGGCGTGCTCGCGCGAACTGCCGCACCCGAAATTGCGGCCTGCGACGAGGATTTTGCCCCCATAACGGCTGTCGTTGAGCGGGAACGAGGCGATCCGTTGCCCCCGGGCGTCGTAGCGCCAGTCGCGGAAGAGGTTGTCGCCGAATCCTTTGCGCTGGGTGGCTTTCAGGAAACGTGCCGGGATGATCTGGTCGGTATCTATGTTCTCCGTGCTCACGGGCACGGCCCCCGAGGTGAAGGTTTCGAATTTGGGTATGGACATATTGGTTTTGTTTTTTCCGGCATTCGGCAGCGGCCATTTTGCTGCAAAGCGGCATGGAGAACATAAACCCCGCACCCGCCCGCATCCCGGGGCCGCGGCGGCTACCGCAATGCCTGCGAGCATGGTGCGCGCACCGGGCCCCTGGCGCCCTTCGAAGTTGCGGTTCGAGGTCGAAACGCTGTATTTGCCTGCCGGGATCTTGTCGGCGTTCATCGCCAGACACGCCGAGCAGCCCGGCTGCCGGAGCTCGAACCCGGCGGCGGCGAGCACTTTGTCGAGCCCTTCGGCCCGTGCGGCGGCTTCGACGCCTTTCGAACCGGGGACGATCCATGCCGTTACGCCCTGGGCCTTGCGCCGGCCTTCGACCAGCTTGGCGAAGCGCCGCAGGTCTTCGATGCGGCCGTTGGTGCAGCTGCCCACGAAGACATAGTCGACAGGTTTGCCGAGCAGCTTTTCCCCGGCTTTGAATCCCATGTACTCCAATGCCTTGGGGTCGGCCTCGGCCGGGATCTGCGCATCGACGGCCATGCCCATGCCGGGGTTGGTGCCGTAGGTAATCATCGGGGCGATGTCGGCGGCATCGAACCGGTACTCCTTGTCGAATACGGCGTCGGCATCGCTGTAAAGCGTTTCCCAGCGGGCGACGGCCTGGTCGAACGCCGCTCCCTGCGGCGCACGTTCGCGCCCGCGCAGGTAGTCGAACGTCGTCCGGTCGGGTGCGATCATGCCGCCCCGCGCCCCGCACTCGATGCTCATGTTGCAGACGGTCATGCGCCCTTCCATCGAGAGCGAACGGATCGCTTCGCCGGCGAACTCGATGAAATAGCCCGTGCCGCCCGAGGCGGTGAGTTGCGAGATGATGTAGAGCACGACATCCTTGGCTTCGACGCCCGGGCGCAGTGTCCCGTCGACCGTGATGCGCATGCTCCGCGGCTTGGACTGGATGATGCACTGGCTGGCGAAGACCATCTCGACCTCTGAGGTGCCGACGCCGAATGCCACGGCGCCCAGTGCCCCGTGCGTCGAGGTGTGGCTGTCGCCGCAGACGATGGTCATGCCCGGCTGTGTGAATCCCAGTTCGGGGCCGATGATGTGCACGATGCCCTGGCGCGGGTTTCCCACGCCGAAATGTTCGATGCCGAATTTGGCGCAGTTGGCCTCCAGCGCCTCGACCTGGCGCCGCGATTCGGTCTCGGCGATCGGCAGGTGCTGGTCGACGGTCGGGATGTTGTGGTCGGCCGTGGCGGTGATTTGTGCCGGGCGTGCCACGCCGATGCCGCGCCGTTCCAGGCCTGCGAAAGCCACGGGCGACGTCACCTCGTGGATGTACTGGCGGTCGATGTAGAGCACCGAGCGTCCGCCGTCTTCGGTGCGCACGGTGTGCGCATCCCATATCTTGTCCAGAAGTGTCCTGCCCATCTTACTCCTCCTTTTCCTTGCGTTCGGTTACGTTCAGTACGCGCAGCGCGTCGAGGAACGCCTCGATCGACGCCCGTGTGGTGTCGGTGTGTGCGGCGCTGCCGCACTGTACCTGTACGTGTACGCGCCCCACGTCGTTCGAACCGCGGGTGATGGCCTGCATGAGGAACTCCATGAGCACGACCTTCTCGTTGATCAGGGTCTTGATCGCCGACACGGCGGCATCCACCGGGCCGTTGCCCGTGGCGATGGCCATGCGCTCGTGGTCGCCGAACTTCAGCACCACGGTCGCCGTCGGGACGAGCGTGCCGGTGGTCACCTGCAGGAATTTGAGCGATACGGACTGCTGTTTCATGCGGTCGATGTCGCCTACCAGGTATAACAGGTCGTAGTCGTGGATCTCCTTTTTCTTGTCGGCAAGCTCGAGGAACTTGGCGTAGGTTGCGTCCAGCTCTTCCTGCGTGAGGTCGTAGCCGAGCAGTTCGAGCCTGTGTACGAGCGCCGCGCGGCCGCTGCGGGCCGTCAGGGCGATGACCGACTCGTTGAGGCCGATGTCCTGCGGGTCGATGATCTCGTAGGTCTGGCGGTCTTTCAGCACGCCGTCCTGGTGGATGCCCGACGAGTGGGCGAAGGCGTTGCGGCCGACGATCGCCTTGTTGGGCTGCACGGGCATGTTCATTAGGCTCGACACTAGGTGCGATGCTTTGGTGATCAGGCGTGCGTCAATGCCGGTGTCGACGGCGATCTCCTTGTGGCAGCGCAGCGTCATCACCACCTCTTCGAGCGAGGTGTTGCCTGCGCGTTCGCCGATGCCGTTGATTGTCACCTCGGCCTGCCGCGCACCGTTGAGGATGCCGCTCAGGGTGTTGGCCGTAGCCATGCCCAGGTCGTTGTGGCAGTGGGTCGAGATGATCGCCTTGTCGATGTTGGATACGTGGTCGACCAGGTATTTGATCTTCGCGCCGTATTCGTGGGGCAGGCAGTAGCCCGTGGTGTCGGGAATGTTGACCACCGTAGCCCCGGCCGCAATGGCGGCCTCGACCACGCGGGCGAGGTATTGAGGATCGGCGCGCCCGGCGTCTTCGGCGTAGAACTCCACGTCCTCGACATAGCTTTTGGCGTATTTCACGGCTTCGACGGCCTGTTCGAGGATTTTCTCGGGCGTCGAGCGCAGTTTGTCGTAAATGTGCTGGGGCGAAACGCCTATACCCGTGTGGATGCGCTTGTGCCTGGCCAGTCGCAGGGCATCGGCGGCCACGTCGATGTCTTTTTTCACGGCGCGGGTCAGCGCACAAATCGTCGGGGCCGAAACGGCCTTCGAAATCTCGAGTACGGAGTTGAAGTCTCCGGGGCTGGAAATCGGGAACCCCGCTTCGATGACGTCCACGCCGAGGCTTTCCAGCAACTTGGCGACTTCGATCTTCTCGGTGGTGTTCAATTGGCAGCCCGGCACCTGCTCGCCATCACGGAGCGTGGTGTCGAAAATAAACAGTTTCTCGCACATAATATGACTAATCTAACTAACCTTGGCAACAAATATATTAAAAATATTTTCCAAATTCCTATTTTACCGGAGGAAAGTGCCTCTTATACCCGAATTTAGCGGCGTTTTCCCTCCGGGAGTACGAATCCGGAAATAAAAACGGCTCCGGATGCCCGAAGCCGTTTTGCCATAATATTTTCAGGTGTTGCCGGAACCTGTTGCCGGTTGCGCTGTGTTTTCCCGGCTGACGAAGCGGCATTAATCGACCACCTCGACCCACTGTCCCTTTTTCAGGGCGCGGACGGCGTTGTCGTACATCGCTTCGCAGTAGACCGAAGGCAGGTAGTAGCGCCCCTTGTAGGTTGCCGTCAGCTTGACGGGGATCTCCTTGCTTTCGCCCCGGCTCAGGTCGAAGTAGCTCAGCACCCGGTCGTCGCGGATATCCTGGTAGGTGAGCGACGACAAGTCCCGTTCGGAGGTGATCTCCCATCCTGCCGGGAAGATGTGGGTCAGCGCAAGGTCGGCGTACCGTTCGTGGCCGCTGGTGTTAGAGACGGTCACGATGGCGTAGAAATCGGTCGATACCCGGATCGAGGCCGGGTCGATGGCGGCACCGTCCATATTCGTGTAACGCACGTCGATCCGGATGCCGTTCGCAGCTTCGGTTTCCTCGCCCTTGCCGGGGGTATAACTCTGGCTGACGACCGCATAGAGGCTGCCCGAACCATTGTTCCTCACCTCGGTCGGTGCGGCCAGGGGCATGCTCGCGATGGATTTGTCGGTCTTGACGAGCTCCCTGCCCGCAGTGGCGTCGATGCCGTTCTGTCCCGCTACGGCGAAATTGGAAAGGGTGCTGAGCATCCATGCCGTCGACTGGGTGCTGAGCCACCTGTCCTTCTTGAGGATGTCCGACATCTTCAGCGCCATGCGGAAAGCCTCTTCGCGGCGTCCGAGTATCGTGAGCGTCATGAGCGAGATCGACATCCGGCGTTCGTCGCTGTTGTAGGTGCCGTCGTAGGGGTTGGCCTTTTCCGCGTTGTCCACGCAGAGCGAGATCAGCCCTTCGGCGACTTTCCTGTTGCCGTCCAAAGCGTATGCCGCCGCCAGCAGCCACTTGGCGTCGCTACTTAGCGAGGCGGCCTTTTCCCGGAGCTGGTTCATGGCACCCCGGGTCGGAGTCCCGTTCAGCGCCAGCACATACTGGGTATAGGCCTGGGTCAGGTAGTAGTCCGAGGGGTTGCTGCGCAGGTATTTGAGCGCCCGGTCGAGCATCGCCCTGTCCACGCCGTAGCCGTGTTTCGCAGCCTCGATCAGGAAGTGCGTCGCGTAAACCGTCCCCCATTCTGATCTCGACGTATTGCCGCTCCAGTAGGCGAATGCGCCGTCGGAGAGCTGGTAGCTGCCCAGGCGCGAAAGCACGCTCTTGACGTTGCGGTCGATGTCCTGCAACATGTTCGCGTCGCACTCCACGACCGAAGGCAGGTAGAGTTGCGGGAAGGCGCCCGAGGTGATCTGCTCGATGCAGCCGTGGGGATATCTCACCAGGTATTCGAGGCGCCGAGAAAGGTCTATGGGCGGGATCGACGAAAGTTCCAGCTTCGCCTTGCCGTTCTCCTTGAGCGGTTTTACCGCCATTGTCTTGCCCGGGTCGATGACATAGTCCTTCGACAGGGTCACATAGGGGTTCGGTTCCCGGACGTCCAGCTCGATTTCCGACGCGGAGCTGTCGCCCGACGACGCAGCCGTGACCCGTACCTTCCCGATGCCGGTTCGCTTGTTGACCTTCAGGCGGAACGATACGACCTCCTCGCCGCTCCGGCCGAGCGTGATGCTCTTGCTGGACGGCCCGACGGGCGAGAACGATTCGTTCGCGGCGATTTTCACGTCGACTTTCCCGACCCCGTCTTCGAGGGCAAAGACCGTGACCGGAACCTCGACCTCTTCGTCGGTGGAAACTACGCGGGGCATGGTGGCCTGCACCAGCAGCGGTTTTTTCACCGCGACATCCTTCTCCGCGGCGCCGAACGCCCGGCCGTTCGAGGCGATGACCATCACCCGAACCTCGCCGAAGTAGGGCGGAAGCGTGATTTTGTGCGTGTTCGTCTTCCCGGTGCCCAGTTTCTGTGCGTCGATGAACCGTACGACGGGGGTGCAGGCCCGGAGGGCGAACTTCTGTTCGATCCTGCCGCCGTAGGCGCCGATGACATAGTCGAACATGTCCCACGTGCGGACGCCCAGTGCCTCGGTCGCGTTGAAATAACCGTAGGGATCGGGGGTCTTGAAGCGTGTCAGCCCCAGCAGTCCCTCGTCGACGAGCGCCAGCACGTAGCTCATTTTCCGGCCGTTTTTCTCCCGGACTTTTATCGTCACCTCCGATTCGGGTTTTACTGTTTCGGGCATCTCGACCACGGGGGTGAGCCTTCGCGCGGCATCCTCGACGTCGAGCCGCGTTACGCCGAACAGGCGGATCGGTGCGTCGTTGAGCGTCGAGTTGTGGGGCTGGACGAGTGTTACCGAGACATAGATGTTGGGGGCCATCCCCTCCTTGACGGGGATTTCGATGTCGGTTTGCTTGCCGGTGCACTCCACCCAGAAGCTTTCCCGCACGACGCTGCCGCTTTCGATGCCGACCAGCGCCCGTGCGCCCGGCGACGAGGGGATGGTGACCCTGGCCTTGTCCCCCGGGACGTATTTGGCTTTGTCGCGGGTGAGGGCGAGCCGCGTGGCGGCATCCGTCACCGAAGTGACGTCGCCCCGCCAATCGGACGAGGACACGCATACGATCCGGGTCGCCGAGTGTGCCCGGTTCGGGCTCGTGACGCGGATCATGTAATAGCCGTAATCGCCCGTGCTCCAGCGCATCGTGGCCTGCCCCGTGCCGTTCGAAAGGGTTGCCTGGAGGGTCTTGTAATTCGAGTTGAGCGCATTTTTGGCGTAGTGCGCCTGGGAATTGGGCGTTGAGGCGTCCCACCACCAGTAGGAATCCATTTTGTAGACCGATACGAGCACGTTTTCACTGCCGGGTTCGGGCTTGCCCTTGGCGTCGAGCATCACGACCTTTATGATATGCTCCTTCCTGCTGTCGAGGTATTCGTCGCCCCAGTCGCTTTTCTGGGTGGCGACCCCGATCCCGAAATAGGTGTCATAGGGCGATACGGTCGCGACCTGCTGGTCGACGCTGAAGTCACCGCTCTTTTCGAAGACCTTCACCGTGAATTTGCCGCTCAGCATACCGGGGCTCAGCCCTTCCAGCGAGGAGAGTTCGTCGGTCGAGAGCGACAGCGACCCTTGGGCGTCGGTGGTGCCGGTGACGATTTCCCGCTCCTCGGTGCCAAAGTATTTCGAGGCGTCGTCGAACGAATAGCCCTCGTAGCCCTTGAAGCGAGTGGCGGTCTGTGACAACTGCGCCTGGAGCACCGCCTTGGCGTCGGCCGCAGGGGTGCCGTGCAGCCACCGGGCGGTCAGGCTGCCCGTGAAATGCGCGGCGTCGACCAGTTGCCCGTCCCCGAGTTTTAGCTCGATTTTCATCCGGTTGGGCTTGATCGCGTCCACCCGGACGGATTTTTCGAACTGTGCGCCGCCGAAGGTGATCTTGGCCCGCCATAGCCCTGTCGGCGACGCCGGCGTCGTCCCCAGGCTGAACGTGTAGATGCCGTCCGAGGAGCTGTTGTTCACGAGCGACTGCACCAACTGCCCGTTCGGGTTGAAGAATTCCAGCGATGCCGGGTGGCTTTCGGGCAGCGGATTGTCCGAGGTGACGATGAACGTGAGGTGTATGTCGTCGCCCGGGCGCCATACGCCGCGTTCGCCGAAGATATAGCCTTTTATCCCCTTGGGATTTGCCGTGCCGCCCACGTCGAAATTACTCAGCGACAGGGCCGTGCCCGGTTCTACCTTCACGAAGGTGACGTCCCCTCCGGCTTCGGCCGTGACGATGTAAGGCTCGTCCTTCGTCCTCAGCACGGCCCGCCCTTCGGAATCGGTGCTCGCTTCGGCCAGTACCTGGTTCTGCCGGTCGTAGGCCCTGTGGGCGGCACGGTCGTGTAGACGACGTACTGGTCGCTGCCGCTGCTCTTGCAGATGAGGCCGATGTCGGACTGCACGACCACTTTCGACCGCTCCTTGTAAGTCCTGTAATCCCCGAAATAATAGTCGTAGTCGTATTCGTCGTCGACGGGCGTAAGCGGGGCGACACCCCGGATTTCGAGCAGGTACATCGACTTGCGGCTGTCGGTGATCAGGCGGCTCAGGTCGAGCGAATAGGTATTGCCCTGGTCGAGCCTGGTCGAAGACCTGGCCCCCAGGTCGATGGTCGTGTCGCGGACGACGCGCGACACGTAATCCATGGATGAATAGTACTGGTCGTCGTAGTAGTTCTGCTGGAAGAATTGCAGTAGATTGTTGGCGAATATCTTTCGTACCCGCACCCGGGCTTTCTGGTAATTCACCGCCTCGAACAGCAGCGACATGTCGTTCGACGAGGGAAGGATCGAGCCTTTGCCCGTGAAGCGGATCGAGGGGGTGCGCGACGGCAGCGTAGCCGTGAACGAATAGCTCTCCTTGAGCTTCTGCCCGTTCTTGCTCACTACGTCGCGGCCGATCGTGACACTATGCGCTCCCGTGGGGCGTGCTTCGGGATAGATGTAGAGCCTGTTTTTGTCGACCGAAGTCCGGAACTTGGTGTCGAAGCGGATCAGGTTTTTCAGATCCTGGTTCTGCCGGATGGGTTCGGAGAAGGTGACCACGATGGCGAGCGGTTCCGGATTTACGCTGTGGTCGATGACCGCGTATTCGTCCTTGCGGGGGACTTCCACCCGGAGGGTCTGCTTTTCGTCGTAATTGAAATCGAGCGTCAGCGTATAGCCCTCATCGCCCCGGGGGACGATGTTGCCCACGGTGTATTGGTGCGTGAGCCCGTCTTCCGAATGCGTCCATTTGACGTCGGTACCCGCCGTGCCGCTTATTTTGAGGTTCCGTTCCATGTAGCTGCCGTCGGCATAGTCCGACGAGACGATCTCGCCGATGAGTACATAGCCGGTCATCTCATCGTTCTGCTGCAACCAGCTGTCGTTGTAGGTAAACCGCAGTTTGGGGGTCGCAAACCTGAACTCCGCGATGCCCTTGTGCTGCCGGCCGGTGAGTTTCGCGGCGTCGATGGCCACCTTGTACTGCGTGTCGTATTGCAGCGGGGATTTGGGAACGATGCGGATCATGCGCATCCCCGACAGGTAGGCGTCGAAACCGACGGCCGGGGTGATCGATATGGCATCCTGCATGGCGCTTTCCTCGACTTGTACGTTTTCGACGAACGTCACGTGGAGAGGCATCCTGACGCCCGTCACTCCGTTGGTCGACCATTCGATGATGTCGGACGTCTGCTTGCTGCACGAGGCGATGAGCAGGGCGGACAGCGCAAACAAAGCATGGCATATTGTTTTCATAATGGGGGATTTTAGGTAACTTTGCCAAAGATACGTAAAAATATGGCAAAAAAACCGGCTAAAAAGAGAATATGTTTTTTCGCGATGCTGGTCGTTGCCATGCTCGCCGCGGGGTATTGTTTGTTCCTGCCCCGGACGCTCTTCGACGAGCCTTTTTCGGCGACCGTGTGGAGCAAGCAGAGGCCGGTGGGGGGCCGCGACGGCCGCCTGATGTCGGCCAAGGTCGCCTCCGACGGCCAGTGGCGTTTCTTTCCCACGGACAGCGTCCCCGAAAAGTTCCGGGTCGCCATCACGACCTACGAGGACAAACGTTTTTACCGCCATTTCGGGGTGGATCCGCTGGCGCTGGGGCGTGCCGTGCGGCAGAACCTTGCGGCCGGGCGGATCACGAGCGGGGCGAGTACGCTCACCATGCAGACCATCCGCCTGAGCCGCGGCGGGAAACCCCGCACGTTCCGGGAAAAGTTCGTCGAGATGGTGCTCGCCACGCGCCTCGAACTGCGTTGCAGCAAGGATGAAATCCTGGCCCTCTATGCTTCCCATGCGCCTTTCGGAGGCAACGTGGTCGGGCTGGAAAGTGCCGCGTGGTACTATTTCGGCCGCAGTGCGGCACAGCTTTCGTGGGCCGAATGTGCCATGCTCGCCGTACTGCCCAACTCTCCGTCGCTGATCCATATCCGCCGCAATCGCGAACGGCTGCGGGAGAAGCGTAACGGGCTGCTCGACCGGATTTGGCACGACGGCCGTATCGACTCGCTGACATGCGCCCTCGCAAAACAGGAGCATCTGCCCGACGCCCCCGAACCGATGCCGATGGAGGCGATGTACCTGCTGGGTAAAATGCGCGAAGGGTCGCTCCGCTCGACGCTCGACTACGACCTGCAAAGCCGGGTCAACGACCTCGCCCGGCGCTACAACAAGCGTTACCGGGGTAATAAGATCAACAACATGGCCATCGTCGTCATGGACGTGGGGAGCGGCGAAGTGCTCGCCTACGTAGGGAACGTGTACGACCCCGCCGACCGCACCGAGGGTACGAGCGTCGATGTGATTCCCGCCCCGCGCAGCAGCGGCAGCGTGCTCAAGCCCCTGCTCTATGCCGCGATGCTGGACAACGGGACGGCATTGCCTGCGATGCTTTTCCCCGACGTGCCGACCTATTACAGGGACTTCACACCCCATAATTATAACCGAACCTTCGACGGGGCGGTGCCTGCCGACCGGGTGGTCGAGCGTTCGCTCAACGTCCCTTCGGTGAGAATGCTCGACAAGTACGGGAAGGAGAACTTCCTTGCGCTGGTGCGTGCCCTGGGCTTCGGGACGATCGACCGGAGCGCCGCCCATTACGGGCTTTCGCTGATTCTGGGCGGCGCAGAGATTTCGTTGTGGGATCTCACGTCGGCCTACATGAAATTGGCGGCCAAACTCAACGGCCGGCAGACGATACGCACCCCGCATTACGACCCCGGCGGCGGCACGGCGGTCGATGCCGGGGATATTCCCCTCTCACGGGGCGCGATATGGCTGATGGCCAATTCGATCAGCCATGTGGCCCGTCCCGAGGAGGAGGGCGAATGGCAGTATTTCTCGTCGTCGAAGAAGATCGGCTGGAAGACGGGTACCAGCTACGGCAACCGCGATGCGTGGGCCGTAGGCATGACCCCCGACTATGCCGTCGGGGTCTGGGTCGGGAACTGCACGGGCGAGGGACGCCCGCTGATGACGGGCGTGGGGTATGCCCGCCGTGGTCTGCCGACAGAGCGGCTACCTGGCTTCGCATATCTGTCCTGACCGCGATACGGTGATGATTCCCCGTGCGGCCGCCCTTGGGGAGGTGTGCCCCTACCACCGGATCGTCAACCTGAGCGCCGACCTGAAATACCGTGTGACGGCGGATTGCTACGACCCGGCCAGGATCGTCCGCATGCCGATGTTTATCCTCCCGCCTGCGCAGGAGTGGTATTACCGCCGGCAGCATCCCGATTACCGTCCGCTGCCCCCGCTGCATCCCGGCCTGCCGGGTAACCAAGCCGAAAACAACCCCATCGACATCATCTATCCGCAGCCGGGGCGTGTGCTGGTCGCCCCGAGGTCGCTCGAAGGGGAACAGCAGAGCCTTGTCTTTACGGCCGTGCACCGCGACCGCAATGCCGTGCTGTTCTGGCATATCGACGACGACTATGTCGGTTCGACCTCTTTCGAACACAAGGTCTCCGTCCGCCCGGCGCCGGGGAAGCACCGCCTGACCGTGATCGACGAACACGGCGCTTCGCAGAGCGTCGTGTTCAGTTGCCGCTGACCCCTCCCGGCGCCGGATTGCCCGGGCTTGCCCTTGTCCGGCTGCTTTCCCGTCTATCCGTAGCCGTATATCCGGGGCGCATCCCGCATTCCTGTTTTTGTATCCCGGACATGGTGTCCCCGTTTTTGCCGGATGCCCCGCAACCCCGTTTTTGTGCCGGGAGGACGAAATATCCGGGTTATTCGTGTTTTTTTACGAATTATGTCAAAAGATCATACTAATATGTCATTTAAAAATATTTTTTGCGGGGCGTTTCCGGCTAATTTTGAAACCCGATACGGATATAAATTCTTTAACCCAGAAATAGTCTAATCCAACCAGCCCATGAAACGAATTTTATTATTGTTCCTGTTTGTGCTGATCTCAGCACATGTCTTTTCACAGGATAGCCCCAAAGCTTATTTAGTCTCGAACGCGCATTTTGATTCCCAGTGGAACTGGGACGTGCAGCGTTCGATCCGGGAGTACATCCCGAAGACGCTGGATCAAAACCTGTTTCTCCTTGGCACCTACCCCGATTACGTGTTCAACTTCGAGGGCGGCATCAAGTACCAGTGGATGAAGGAGTACTACCCGCACCAGTACGAACTGATCAAGCGTTACATCCGCGAGGGGCGCTGGCATGTCACGGGCAGCACGTGGGACGCCACCGACCCGAATATCCCGTCCGCGGAGTCCTTCACGCGCAATATCCTGTACGGACAGCACTTCTACCGCCGCGAATTCGGGGTCGAAGGCACGGACATCTTCCTGCCGGACTGCTTCGGTTTCGGGTGGACGCTTCCGACGATCGCCGCCCACAGCGGTCTTATCGGTTTCTCGACGCAGAAACTCATGTGGCGCCACCGTCCGTTCCATGGTGCGAGCAAGATTCCGTTCGAGATCGGCTTGTGGCAGGGCGTGGACGGTTCGCGTATCATGGCCGTGATGGACGCCCACAACTATACGACCAAGTGGCGTTACGAAGACCTCAGCCATAGCAAGTACCTGCAAGGCATCGCCGAGGGCAATCCTCTGAATGCCGTTTACCATTACTATGGTACGGGCGACACGGGCGGCGCCCCGACCATCGAGTCGGTGCGGGCTTTGGAACTGGGCCTGCAGGGCGACGGGCCCGTGAAGATCATCAGCGCCACGAGCGACCGCCTCTACAAGGACTACCTTCCCTATTCCTCCCACCCGGAGCTTCCGGTGTGGAACGGGGAGTTGCTGATGGACGTGCATGCCACGGGTTGCTATACCTCGCAGGCTGCGATGAAGCTCTATAACCGCCGTAACGAGCAGCTTGCCGACGCTGCCGAACGCAGCGCCGTTGCCGCCGACTGGCTCGGGGCCGTGCCCTACCCGCGCGAGGTTCTCACCGAGGCCTGGAAACGCTTTATCTGGCACCAGTTCCACGACGACCTTACGGGTACGAGCATCCCCCGTGCCTACGAGTTTTCGTGGAACGACGAGCTGATCTCGCTCAAACAGTTCGCGGACGTGCTCACGACCTCGGTTGGCGCGGTTTCGCGGGGTCTGGATACCGATGTCAAAGGCCTCCCCGTGGTACTCTACAACGCTGCGGGGTTCGAGGTCTCGGACGTTGTGGAGGTTACGCTGCCGCTCGAAGGGAGCAAATTCACGGTCTACGACCACAAGGGCGTCCGGGTTCCCTCGCAGGTGCTCGGCACGCAGCAGGGGCAGACGCGGCTGCTGATCGAGGCCACCGTCCCGGCTGCGGGGTATGCCGTCTACGACATCCGCAAGGGCGGGCAGCCGAAGGCCCCGGCGATAACGGCCACTACTTCGGGGCTGGAGAACAGCGTCTATAAACTTACGCTGGACGCCAACGGCGACATCTCGTCGATCGTCGACAAGCGTCATGGCCGCGAGCTGGTGGCCGCCGGCAAGTCCATCCGCCTTGCGTTCTTCCCGCAGAACGAGTCTTACAGCTGGCCGGCCTGGGAGATCCTCAAGAAGACCGTGGACGCATCGCCGCAGGCCATCACGGGCGAGGTGAAGGTCACCGTGGCCGAAGAGGGGCCCCTGCGCGCCTCGGTATGCGTGGAACGTACGCTGGGGGATTCCCGCTTCCGGCAGTGGATCACGCTGCGCGAAGGCGCCCAGGCCGACAGGATCGACCTTGTGAACGACATCGACTGGCAGTCGTCCGATGCCCTGCTGAAGGCCGAGTTCCCGCTTTCGGTCTCGAACCCCGAGGCGGTCTATGACCTTGGCGTGGGCTCCGTGGCGCGGGGCAACAACACCGCGACCGCCTACGAGGTCTATGCGCAGCAGTGGGCCGACCTCACCGACGCGGACGGCAGCTACGGGGTCTCGGTGCTCAACGACAGCAAGTACGGCTGGGACAAACCCGCGGACAACACGCTGCGCCTTACGCTGCTGCATACGCCTGCGACCAAGGGCGGCTACGCATACCAGAACAAGCAGGACTTCGGACACCATACGTTCACCTACTCGATCGTAGGGCACGCGGGCGATTACCGCGCGGGAGGTGCCGTGCGCAAGGCCGAGGTGCTCAACCAGCCGCTTCGGGCATTCGTCGCGCCCCGCCACGGCGGGGTGCTGGGCCGCAGCTTCTCGCTGGTCGCCTCGCAGAACCCCAATGTGGCGCTGCGGGCGCTCAAACAGGCCGAGGATTCGGACGAATATGTGGTTCGTTTCTACGAGACCTCGGGGCTCGGGTCGCAGCAGGCCGTGGCGAGCTTCGCGGCTCAGATCGTCGACGCCCGGGAGCTCAACGGCGTGGAGGACGTCGTGGGCGACGCGGAGTTCAGCGGCCGCGAGCTGCGCTTCGAGGTCGGGCCCTTCGGCATGAAGACTTTCCGCGTGAAACTCGCCAGGCCCGTCCGGGCGCTCACGCCCGCCGCGGAGGCGGCTGTGGAGCTGCCTTACAACGTCAAGACGGCCTCTTACAACCCGTTCCGCTCGGACTCCAACTTCGACGGCAAGGGCAACTCCTACGCCGCCGAGCTGATGCCGTCCCGCATCGTGTACGGGGGTGTCGGCTTCGAGATCGGGGATCCCGCCGCGCAGAACGGTGTCAAATGCCGCCGCGACACCATCGACTTGCCCCGCGGGCGCTACGGCAAGCTCTACCTGCTGGCCGCCTCGACCATGTACGACACGCAGGCCGTATTCACCGTCGACGGAAAGGAGCACACGGCACTGGTACCCTATTATGGCGGCTTCATCGGACAGTGGGGCCATACGGGGCATACCGAGCCCTACCTCAAGGATGCGCAGGTGGCCTTCGTGGGCACGCACAAGCATGATATGATCCGTAACGAGGACAGACCCTACGAATTCACCTACATGTTCCGCATCGGCCTCGACATCCCCGAGGGGGCGCGGCAGCTGGTACTGCCCGACGACCCGCGCATCGTGGTGTTCGCGGCGACGGTGGCCGAAGATCCTGCCGGAGGTATCGGCGCGGCCTGCGATCTGCTGATCTGCTGCGTGCAGCTGCCCGTGAAAGGCGCCGACGCCTCGCAGGCCGGGCGCAGGAACCTGCTCTATGGCAAACCCGTCGTGGAAAGGTCGGGGGAGGTCAACGCCTCCGAGAGGGCCGAGTACGCCACCGACGAGGATGTGTCCACCAAGTGGTGCGATTACAGCGATGCCAAACCCAAACTGCTGGGGGTAGACCTCGGCCGGGAGACCACGATCCGGGGATGGTATGTCATGCATGCTGCGCTCGAATCCCTGGACTACATCACAAAGGAGTATTCGCTGCAGGTGCGCCAAAGCCCCGGCGAGGAGTGGAAAACGGTGGACACGGTCTATGACAACACGGCTTTCGAAACCGACAGGATCCTTCCAGAACCCATAATCGCCCGATACGTGAGGCTCGTGGTCTCAAAACCTGACCAAAGCGAAGGAAATACCGCCAGAATCTATGAGTTCGAGGTGTATTAACGGATGACGGTAAGATTGCGCGGGGCGGAGGCTGTAAAGGCTCCGCCCCTGCTTTTTCCGGGCGGAACACCGGATCCCGCTTCCGGCAACTTCTCTTCCGGGAATCTATGCCCCGGAAATCCGGCATATGGGGCGCTTGCCGGATTCCGATAAGTCCGTCCGATCAAAATATAGGCTAAAAATCAATTTATCCGCCTGCCGTTTTGAAAATAAGGTGCAATTTTGTAATCCAGAAAAAACGGTTCCCGATGCAAGGCCTGCGTCCGATTATTTCAGCGTATACGCGACCACGATCGGTTGTCGCTTTCATCGGAGCACTCCAGCAGGCTTTTGATCTTGGGGTTCATGTTTTTCCTGTATTCTTCGGGGATTTGCGGCGAACAGGTGCCGAAAAAGGTATCGCCGTAGACGGCTATCGGTTGTCGGATAATTTCATGGACAATTGCATCTTCATACACATTGGCAGTATCCCATGCAAACACTATGTCGGTTCTTTTATCCCAAAATAAGGTCTGGGGGTAATATATTTATCCCATTTATGAGCAATTTCAAAAGAAGCATAATTTCCCCCATCAAGAAATTTACCCGCATATCTTGTGTAGTCTTTCTGCTTGATTAACTTATCTACTTCCTGAGGGGGTATTTTTTGGTTATAAAGATTCCATATGCTCTTCTTTTGGCGGATCACATATTTGGGTGATACGATGGATACAGACATAAATTGGTAAACAGTATCGGAGTAGACCGGAGTAAACAAAAGCTTTCCATCGCAGTCATAAGTAAAGCTATTGTTAATAAAATTATCATTCTGAAGTGGCGTTGGTTCGAAGCCCTTGTAAAGAATGGAGTCTTTGTCGGAAACGAGAATCGCCCAATTCTCATGGTCGTTAAAATCCTGTCCTGGGATTTGATAATTTATATACAAACTGTCGATATGCGCCAAATAGCAATTTGCTACTCCTTTTTTCCCGGTGTAGGAATGCTCCGTCATCGGCGGAGAAATAAAGATAGGAACGGGCCAGTGCGTCATTTACAAGTATTTCATTCCGGATGGTGTCGACCTGCATATCTCTGATGCTCTGATATTCTTTCGGCCCCCGGCCTTTGTTCTTGATGCGGAACAACAGGTTGCCCGTTTTGTCGAATACGAAGATCTGCTGTGCGGTATAGCAGTCCAATATATAGATTTTGTCTTTTGTAACGATCATTTTGTCTATTACGCCGATGGGTTCGGATGAATCCAGTTTTATATACTCGATCGATTTGACCCTATCGAGCATTTCATCCATGCCGATAATTCTGGCATTATCGGCCCGAATCGGGTGCGGAGTGCCGTGGGTGATTTTAATAGTTCTCGTGTCGGACAGTTCTAATGCCATGCTATTGCTCGGTGGCTGGGTGCTGCAAGCACAGAACAGGATAGAGGTTAAAACAGCTACGGTTAATTGTTTAATATTTGAATGTCAAAGTCCTCTTTAGTTATTCTGGGGTCAAAGGTAACTTCGTCGATTAGTTCTTGTGGTTTTATCTGTACTTCCAAATATGAAGGATCACCATTGGTGTATAAGAATACGAACCTAAATTTCTGCTCATGACTGAATTCTTCCCGTTTTTCAAAAAGAGTTTTATCGCAAGCATCCCAATACTCCTTCGTATTTTTTAATTGAAGACTCTGCAGATTACGATCAATAACGGTCTGATTGATATATTTTACTGGGCCGATATGGCCGCGATTGAAGCCCGTGATTATTGATGGTAATTTTTGCAGTCTTTCTGCTGTGGTTTTAATTCTTACACCAATTTCACAGCTGTCTACGGTATCATTGGCCTGTCCTCTGCTAATCTTTGAGTATATGCGCCACATAGCATCGGACTCTGGGAGCGTTGTCCAACATTGCCCGTATAGGGGAAGCACTATCTTACTTATTCGCAGTCCAAATCTATCCAACAACGGGCACTTGAGCAGGTAATTTTCATAGGGGTCTTCCCATTTACAGATATTGCTTATCCGGTACAGACCTGTTCTAACCCAATCCAAAAAATGCTGGTACTGCATGTATCTAAAAACAGGCATATTCGGTGCATATTTTCCCCATTGGTGTTAATTGGCTCATTGTTAGTCTTTATTGGATTTGTAATTGGATGCTTTCTTGAAGATTTTCCCACGTATTCTTAATAATCGTATTTGATTATCGAGTCTGCGGATAAAGAACATCATCAAGATACATCCTCCCCCGAATAGTATACTGCTAAATATAAAATATGTATCTTCGTTGAAATAATAGAGTAAAATACTGGCTGCACAAATAGCAAAAAATAATATTGCCACAATAATGCTCAACAACTTATTGAGCCATGCTTTTCGCTGCTGAATATTTCCTTTACGTAACGCAGTACTCACCACAAGCAGTACAATACCTAAAATTAACGCGACAACGAACAAGATAACCCCAGTATAATATATTGCTGCTATATGATTGATCGTAAGGCATAAAGACGAAACGCCTAATGCCACTGTAAGCCATAATTTAATATTTTCTATCCGGGTCGCTCGGGTGTATTCGGGTTCAAGATATTCTTCTACTTCCAACAGTATTTTATCAGGCATGGTAAGTTCGTCCGATATTTCGTTAAGTTGTTCAAGCAGTATCTTGTGGCTGTCGTAGGCTTTTTGCAGGGCAGACTGGTTGTAGTTTATTCTATCCAGCAGGGCTATTCGAGCTGCTTCGGGTGCTAATTTTGAACCGTTCATATTTGATATTGATGCTTATTATTTTGCATATTGATGATTTTACTTTTTTATAAATTTAGAATTAAAATATTATTGCCGATGGTGTCTGATTTTTGGATATGCTAAAATCGAAATTTTGGGTGCCGGTTTCATTCCGATGCCAGTATGAAAAAATGGCTTAAGCGATGTGGAATTAAAGTGATGTAACGACTTGATTTATAGGGTTGTTACATTTTTTTGTATAGGAGAATAGGTGACGAGATGGTAACGGTTTATTTTCAGTCTATTGCACTCAAATACCGCATTTCAAATAACCTATCTGCAAGATACGAAAAGTTTTTGGGATTGGCAAATCAAACAATGCGTCGAAAACCTTCTATGATTTACTTTTGTGTACGTTTAAGTTCAAACGCAAGTAGAAAGGGCCTTACGTCGTGTATTATCCATTCATTTTTAGATAGAGTTGTAACTTAAAAAGTTATGACTCTATTTGCATATAGCAGGTAATGGTTAGGAAACAGTCGTATGCATTTGTTCGCATCTGCGTTCCATCTTGTCAAACAACTCCTGTTATTGAATACAAATTTAATAAAATGTCCCGATTTTTCAAATTGGATAATTTATTTAGAATGACTTCACCATGATAAATAGACAGTCCTCCAATGGTTATATTCCATCAAATGATCGTGAACAACAAAACTATCTCGGAGGATATGGGTTATCGTTCCGGAATATTGAGGAACATAAACACATTGACAAACGCTTGTACACTAATATAGAGCGTATGACTTTAAATATTTGGTTCTCCCGTCTCTAAATAGATTGAACCTGATAGATAAGCCGATTATATGCGATGTTGAACCGTTCACATAAATATCGATCGCTTCTGAATCGTACGATAAGCCCCGGGGATCTTTGATTTTGAAAACTAGCAAATCTCCGGGGCGATCTATGACGAATCGGCTATCGACCGGTGTGTTTATCGGGCATTGCCCCCTCCGGAACGTCAATTACGATGTCGTTTCTGTTTGCGAAATGAAGACGATCTTTCGGAACAGGAGCGACCCAACGGCATATTCGTCCGCGCCAGGGCATACGGGAAAAATCCGAAGGCCGAAAATAAAAGGGCTGTCTGTTATTCCCTCCACCCGGACCTTTTCCCGAATCAACCCAAAGTCAGCCACGTCCGACTCCGTTTCAAGGCTGCGCACAGTCTGCCGCCCAGAAAGAAAAGGCGATAACGCACAATAGTCGATGGAACGATTAATCGAAATATTCTTTCCAGATTTCCGGCACATCGAACGGATAATAGTTGTCGATCTCCGCGGCGAGAGTAACCAATTGTTTCCGTTCAGGACTTCGAATCACTCCATCCCGACATACGGCGGCCCGGACCACCGTCGAATCGGTCACGGTAAAAGGAGCTTCGTAAAGCGAAGCGTCGGGCGTCGGCGGGGTTCCGTCTAACGTGTAGCGAATCTCTGCGGGATATTTCTCACAGTCGAGAGTCACCTCAACCGCTCTATTTCCGGAACGAATGCGAGTCGTGATCTCAACTTCGTCGCTCAGCGTAAAAGTATTTAGCCCCCGTTGCTGCAACAGTGGGATATGGGAGTTCATCCGGACTTTGAAATCGCACCATTCGCGCTTCTCCTGCGGTGTCCATGCCAATTCTGCCACAGCCAGCAGACGCGGAAAGATCATGTATTCCTGTTGCTCTTCATCTTCGATATATTCAGCCCACGTACATCCCTGCACACCGACGATGCGGTCGGCGCGATCCGCCCGGATCGGCTCCACGGCCGCAGGGTCCACGAATTCGGCCCGGATGATCGACTCGTTGCGGGCCGCCGATTCCGGATCAGCCGGCACCGGCTCGAAAGCGTACATCTTTTTAATGGGAGAATATCCGTACATGGCACGCGGCTGAGTGGAAGGATCGGCCTGATACCAGTCGAAATAGAGCACTTCACCGGGTGTCATTACGGCATAATTGCCCCGATTAGCGGCTTCGATAGCCCCTTTCTGTCCACGATACGACATAACCAAGGTTTCGGAATGCAGTTCGTTGTGCAGTATTTCATCCCAGCCGACCATAACCCGCCCTTTCGAAGCGAGAAAATCCTGGATACGGGCGATCATATAGGGTTGGAGTCCCTGTATCCCGTCAAGTCTCTCCCGCTCGATCAGGGCCTGGCATTTCGGACAGGTCGCCCAGGCGACTTTCCGGGCCTCGTCGCCTCCGATATGGATGTATTTCGAAGGGAAAAGCTCCATAACTTCGGTAAGCACATCCTCCATAAAAGTATATACCTGTTCGTTGCCGACACAAAATTCTCCCGTCGTATAAGGTTTGCCCGTACAGCACAACTCCGGATAGCCGATGAACACGGCGTCGGAATGCGCCGGGAATTCGATCTCGGGAATGACCGTAATGTGCCGCTCGGCGGCGTAGGTCACGATCTCACGGATGTCCTCTTTGGTGAAATATCCGCCGTAAGCGCCCGGAGTTCCCTCGGGAAGATAGCGACGGTCGTTCCGGTCCCACCATGCATACCAATCCCGCTGCGTGCGGAATGCCCCTTCGGCGGTGAGCCGCGGATATTTGTCGATCCGGATGCGCCAACCACCGTTATCGGTCAGATGGAAATGGAATACGTTGAGTTTGTAGCGGGCCATTTCGTCCAGCATCTTCAGCACCTGACTTTTCGGAAAGAAATGCCGCGATACATCCATGTGCATGCCCCGGTAGGCAAACCGGGGCCGGTCGCTGACCCTTACGCAAGGAATACCCTTGTCGGTCATCAACTGTTCCAGCGTCCGTTTCCCATAGAAAATGCCGGTCTGGGTGGCGGCCGTGAGTCTCACCGACGAGCGATCGACCGTAAGTTCGTATCCCTCCCGTCCCAGCGCATCCATCCGGGAATTGTCCACAACTACGGTCGTGAAGTCGTCCACCGTCGTGTTTCCCGGCTGAAAATACCCGGACAGCACCTCCATTTCCGCCGGGCGCGGAATGAGATTCACCCGAATCGCTTCGTGTGAACAGCACCCGGAAAGGGCCATTAAACAAAGAAAAAGAATAGAGACTCCCCAGCCCGAACGGATACGTCCCGGCAACAATCGTTCATTCATGTCCAATTGATTTTTACATAAAATACGGCCCGGCCGTCAAGCCGGGCCGAAACATTCCTATTTACAGGACCACACGGTTATCTGCACTTCGGCAACATTCACATCGGAATCCTCGACCACATTGCCGTCGGCGTTCACCCGGGAGGTGATCTCGCATTTCACATACCGGTAGGTCGCATTTCCCTTGTCGAATTCGATCCGCCCGGTCGTGACCTCGGCTCCGGCGTCTTCCGTAGGTTTCGTCCGGTCGGAAGTGAAAGTCGTGATCAGCGTCCAACTTTCGTTGCCGCCCCGATAGTCCTCCGGAGCATTGCTTCCATAGATATTCATCGTGCGGAGCTTCTGGCCGCCTTTGCCTCCGAATTTGTTCCAGTAGGTGAGCGTAATGCCCTGACATCCGGTTCCCAAATCCACATACCACGACGGAACGGTGCCTTTTTCTGCCTCCCCAACTGCGTCGGGGCCCCAATAGAGGTCCTTGTGCTCGTCGCTCCCGTCCATGATACCGTCATAAAGATACGAATCGTATTTTACGGAACCGTCCCAGTCGGTGAATACGGACGAAGCCCAGAAATTGTCATATCCGGGATCGGCTGCGCCGCTGATGGGAAGCGGCGCCGAGGACCAAACCTTATTCAGGTCGTCGTCGGTCTGGAAGTGATCCTCGATCGTTATGCTCGCATCCCACGGAGCATAGGTCAAACCCAACGTCAGTTCAGCATTCTTCAAGATCTCTTCCGCACGGCCTTCAAGCCGCGTGAGTTTGTCTGCCGGAATACTTCCGGAAAGACGTACGACGAAATCCTCATACGCGTCGCCCCGGAAAACCCGAAAATCCATCTTCACATTGGCCCTCGTCTCGTCCGAAGGCATCAGCACACTCCGGGCTGAAAAAACGGTTCCCTCTTTCGTCAGCTCGATCCGCTTCGAGGCAGGCTCCCCCGTCGAAAAGTCGTACTGCCCCGTAAGGTCGACCCGGTCGTAGAGATCGCCTACGGTAAGTTCCACGGCCGTGACATCATTCGGGACATCGGTCAGGCGGACATCCAAGGCCCCGACCAGCCGTTGCAGGTCGGAGACGGGAACCGTCGCGCCGACATTCCGGGAAACGGACGCCGTACCGAGCACCATATCCGGAATAGTCTCGTTCATGTCCGTTACGGTCACGGTTGTGTTCTTTTTGGCCTCGTCCGAAGCCTCATAGAAAACATGAGGAACATCACGATCCATCATCAGCGCGACAAGCGAATAAGCCGCCTTTTCCACCACGAAAGGTTCGAGATCGCCGAACGAGTCGGCATGCTGGTATTTATAGCAGTCGGATGACATGTCGTTGAAAAGGTAGAGCGACACCCCATACTCACCGAGCCCCTCGAAGCCATCGCTTTCGGATGCAAGAACGGGAACGATCTTCCAAAGCTGATCCCCCTCTTCCGGTCTTTCGGATTTCGCCTTGTCCTCGTCGCACGAGCAAAGCAGAACGAGCGTGAGCGCAGGCAGTAACAGAAGGCGTGCAAGGCGATCCGCCCATCCGCAGGCATTCCCGACATTCTGTTTTTTCATCATCATGGCTTTCATATTATATACTTGATTCTTCAGGCCCCGCAGGCCCACACGACTGCCGTTCGGGGCGATGCCGGGAACGGACCGTTAAAGTCCGCTCCCGCAAATCCCCATTCAGCGTATCGCAGGAGGAGAACTCCCCTCCGACAATTATTTGAACTCCCAGTAGGAAACCTCTACCTCGCCGACATTCACGTCGAGCACATCCGTAATGGTCGCACCGTCAGGATTGACCTTAGATGTCATCACGCATTTTACATACTGATAGGAGACGCTTCCATCCTCCGAGAATGCGATCTTGCCCGTCGTCACCTGCGCCCCGGCGTCCGTGGTCGGAGTGGTCTTGTCGGACCCCGCCGTAATCGGCTCGCGTATTGCTTGCGTAAATGTCCATCGTCTTGATTTTCTGACCGCCCTTACCGCCAGCCTTGTTCCAGTAGTCGATGGTCACGCCCTGCTTGGCAGCGCCGAGGTCGATATACCAGACGGGAGCCGTGCGGTCCCATTCGTCAGGACACCAATAGTTGCTTCCGTCCGTTTTGTTCCCGTCATAAAGGTTGTACTGCCAGAATGTCTCGCCCCAGCCGGAATCGCCTCCATCGGACGACGCCCAGAAATTGTCGTATCCAGGAGCGGCTGAACCGCTGATTGGAAGGGCTGTCGGACCCATCCACTGCTTGTCAGGGGTAGTCTCGTCGATGGTAAAGCTGTCGGAAAGATTCACCACCGTGCTGTCCCAGGCCGCGTAGGTAATCGCCGAGTTGAGGTTGACCTTTGAGGAGGAACTGCCGGCTTCGACCGTCGTCGCCAGTTCATACTGCCCGTTGGCCGCGATCCGGCCCGCAGGGGTGCTGGTGTAATCCGTGCCGTTGACGCTGTAAGTCAGCGAGAGGTTGGAAGCCTCCGTATCGGTAGGCATCACGATAGCGTTGCCGACGAACTTGCCTTCGGCATTCTTGGTGAGTACAAGACTTTTCGATGCGAACGCGGCTCCGCTCTTGGAAAACGCTCCGTCGAGACTCACCTGATCGTACATGTTGCCGATCGTCAGGGTGATGCTCTCGGCATCGACGTTCTCCAGTCCGCTGACCGTCACCGTGACCGATGCCACGACGCGCTTGAGCTGGAGTGCGGCCGCCGCGCCTTCGGCACCGACCGTAACGACGTCGGAATTACCGACCAACAGTTCGGGAATCTGAGCCGAAATGTCGGTTATTTTGACACGTGCATCGGCAACGGCATTCGAAGCGGCGACACCCGTAAAAGTGAGATTCGTCTCGTCGCTGGAAGCGACGGCGTAAACGGTGTAGCTGCCCGGCTCGACCGAGAAAGAACCTAAAGCCGCAGCATCGGCGGCGCTCTTTGCATCCGCAATGTTACCCTCCGGCGGCATCCGCCGAGCGGGTCTCGATCTTCAGTTTCGGTCCGTTGTCGGGAGTACCTCCCGGAATCTCCTCCGAAGAGGAGCAGCCCGTCAGAATCATACCGGCCAGCATGGCGACGGCAAATGTGTACATGGAATACTTTTTCATAATTATGCGTTTAAGGTGGTTAATAAAATTTTTTTATTGATTTCAGGCGGTTATTCGAACGTCACGTTCCGGACGTATCCGTTTATCTCCAGATGAGGCCCCGATCCGTCGGTTACCGGCGCGCCGTTGACCGTGAAGTTCCCGATCGTCACTCCGTCGATCGACTGCGCGTCGCTGCGTCCTCTGATCCAGCTCGGAGTCGCCCGCGTACCGGTATAGGCGATGTTGCGCAGGGTGATGTTCCGGGCCCATTGTCCATAAAGTCCGTCGAACGCCCAGGCGTTGGTGAAGTGCGCGCAGAAAACCTTTCCGCCGTCGATGTCCTCGACAATGATGTTTTCGAACGCAATATCCTCGAACGTGCCGTTATCGGCGATCATCACCGCCATCGCTCCGGGATAGATCCCGTCGTTCTGACGGTTTTCCAGCACGATGTTGTCGTGGAACCGGATATTCCGGAATGCAATGCCCCGCGCCTCGGGACCGACGAGCATGTTGTGCGCCTTGTCGGCCCAGAAAACACAATTGCGGATCTCGTAATCGTAGACATCAAACTTGTTCTGCGCCAGATAATAGACCGTCCAGATGGAAGCGTCGGTGAACGATCCGTCGGAGGCGGTGTGCGCGGTGACGTAATCGGTCTTTCCGTTGAAGGCCTTGATAGTCACGTTGTCGTCGTAGTTGCGCTGGAACGTATTCTCGACCAGTACATTGCGGCAGCAGATGAAATCCATGCCGTCGGAGTTCATGATCCAGCCGATCTCCTTGAT
>OCAQ01000353.1_pt1 | contig 31081 bp, 30 predicted proteins | sample 1538291 | NCBI WGS metagenome assembly OCAQ01 (sample SAMEA2580277, study PRJEB22360) | human gut metagenome | biome: human gut; feature: human-associated habitat; material: faeces | place: Denmark | collected 2008/2010 | reverse complement strand
AAAAAGAAAGCTGCGCCACAGCCTTGGCAAGCCATCGCGCAGCGATTTTGTTCAATTAGAAGTTATAAACATCTTTGCAAATATACCATATCTATTAACTGTACACCACACTCATAAATTGGGTGGTCATAATTGTCCGTAAAGAAATTCGGAATATTGTGAGATCGGACAAATCCGCATTTTTCATAAAACGGTACGGTCAACGGGCTGTCACCTGTTCCAACCTGCAAAATAGAATATTCATCTGCATATTTACTTACAAGGAAGTCAATCAATGCTTTCCCATAGCCCTGTCCTTGATTCTGAGGATCAACTGCAATATTTTTAATTTCAAGTATTCCATTATCTTCATCAGTAACGACACATTCAGCTTTTACATTACCATCTTCAAGTACATACATAGTACCTTTTTCAAGATAGTGATCAATCATATTTTCCTGCTCATCAGCTAATAACAATAATGCTATAAATTGCTTTTTATTCTCATTCACTTCTCGGATTTTCATATCTATTACTCCGTCAAACTAGAATTTGGCTATTTCGTTGCAACAATACTTATCCAATGATTTTTTGCATTTGAATACGTTTTGATCTCTGTAAAACCCGCTTCTTTCAAAGCGGCAACAAGTTGTTTAGATGTGTAAATCTTCATACCATTGATCATCTTTGTCCATTTTTCATCTGCGGCATTCGTTCCGTCACTCTCGTTACAAATCAGGAATATGCCTTCGCTTTTCAGCACACGGTTGACCTCGGAAAAGCATTTTACTAATCCTGGCCAAAAGTAAACTGTTTCGAAGGCAGAAACATAATCAAAAGTCGCGTCAGAAAAGGGTATAGCAGATACATCTCCTTGAACTACATTACATTTCCCTTGTTTAATGGCGAGGGCGTTCAATTTTTGAGATTCTGCCACACTAACCTCAGAATAATCCATTCCTGTCACGTGGCCATTTCTACATCTATCAAGCCAAACCGCAATATTTGCTCCGCCGCCACAGCCGACGTCCAGAACTTCAGCATCAGACTTCGCGGAGATATTTGAGAATCCCCATTGCGATAATTTGGCGTGACCGCTGTTCATCATCTTCGTCATCAATTTTCCGCCGAAGCCTTGTGGCTTACGGGTATTTTCAAAAAATCTCATTACAGAATTCCTCCTCCACAAATACCGGTTTTCTTAATTCGACAAACCGGTATTGCTCAATCGTTTTTCTCCGTTAGGAGAATATACAATCCATAAATAAAAAGAACAAGGAATAAAACCGTAGGAATCAATAATCCATTTTCTAAAATACTTACAATCATTCTTCCAGGTGGCGTTACCCATGCAGTTGCCGGATTTTGCATTGCCGCTATTATCATTCCTACAATACCAACAACACCACTTAATGTTAAAAAACCACCTTTTATATTTCTACTCATAATCATTACCTCCTCGTTAAATACCGATTGAACAAAATCGCTGCGCGATGGCCTGCCAAGGCTGTGGCGCAGTTTTATTTTTATTAAAAAAGCAGTGGAATTACTTTCCATAATCCGTTATTGTTAAGTTACCACACGAAACAACTGAACTAAGAAAGCTCCACTGCCTATGATAAGAATAACATTTTCCAGTCTCTTCCGCAATCGGAATTATGACGCTAACGCACCTCCGAATAGGTAGATGTAATTATTAACACTACTTATTCTGGAGGTTTTATTATGTATAAAGATATTTTTGAATCCATCCGCAATGAAGCGGAAAAACGTAACCTGCGTGAAAGAACTATTCAACTGTATTGCTCTGATGTCAGTTACTTCCTTCGTTGGATTGGAAAAAATGTTTCTGATCTTACACTTGAAGATGCGGAAAGTTTTCTTACTGCCAAACGTCTGGAAGGAAGGTCTCCTGAAACTCACAATCACTATCGGTCTGCAATCAAGTTCTTATATAAAAAGGTGCTGAAGATTCTCTGGGATGATGACACTGTTCCGGCTATGAAAAGAGAGCGAAATCTTCCTGCTGTTCTATCCCGCGATGAAATAAATGCAATCATTGACGCCACTCCGAATCTGAAGCATAAAGCGATTATTGCAACTATGTATTCTTCCGGATTACGTGTATCAGAGGTTGTTCATCTTCATTATGATGACATTTCACGTACCAACATGACAATTCATGTTCGTGAAACCAAAGGCAGAATTGACAGGTATACAATTCTGTCTCAAAAAAATTTAGACCTTCTCACAGAGTATTGGTACAAATGTGGTCGCCCTAAAGATATCCTTTTCCCAAGTTCCTGGTCCGGTGGATATCTTGATATAGCCAGTGTTAACCAGTTCTTTAAGAAAAGTGCCAAACTCGCCGGCATTAACCGTCATGTTTCCTCTCATGCGTGCCGTCATAGTTTTGCCAGCCACCTATTCGAAAGTGGCACAGATATAAAATATATCCAGTCACTTCTGGGACATGTTGATCCTCGCTCTACAGATGTTTACCTTCATGTGAGCAACAAGACACTTCTTGGAATCCGCAGCCCGTTCGACAACCCAGAAGGTGGTAAATCATGAGTAAGGATTGTACGATTCAGGATGTTTTTCATCGTTTTTATCCATCTTTTGAATCCACACATAGTATTTCTCTCGCTCAGCGAAAGGCCGCTTATCACATCATGAATTGCAAAACCGGTGCCTTTGGTGTGAATGTAAGCGTATGCGAGGACTGCGGCTACATGTCAGTCCACTATAACTCCTGCCGTGACAGATGCTGTCCTATGTGTCAGGAGTTTCCAAAAGAAAAATGGGTAGATGCACGGCGTGAGGATATCTTAGATGCTCCTTATTTCCATGTAGTTTTTACAGTTCCAGAAGAACTTAATCCCATTATCTACAGCAACCAGAAATTCTTATACACTGCTCTTTATCATGCGGCTTCAGATACTCTCAGTGAACTTGCTGCTGATAGTAAATATCTTGGGACTGATATCGGCTATATTTGTATCCTCCATACATGGGGAAGCACCATGAATTTTCATCCTCATATCCATGCGATTGTTCTTGGTGGAGGGCTGGATGTGAAAAATCATTGGAAAGACAACGGGAAAGAGTTTTTTCTTCCGATTAAGGTGATCTCCAAAATATTTCGTGGAAAATATATGGCTGAACTTAAGCAGCTCTGGGAAAATGACAGGCTTGAATTTCATGGATCGGCTGCACCTTACAAAAACTACTATACTTTCAAGGAATTATTAAATACCTGCTATACAAAGGAATGGATTCTTTATTGCAAGAAACCATTTGACGGTGCCGAATCTGTCATCAGATACCTTGGAAAATACACCCACCGGATTGCTATCAGCAACTACCGTATCAAAGACATGACAGAATCTACAGTTACTTTTTCCGCTAAAGATTACAAAAACCAAGGGCTTTGGAAAGAGATCACCATATCCGGCGAGGAATTTATCCGTCGATTTTTAATGCATGTTCCTCCAAAACGTTTTGTACGTATCAGGCACTATGGTCTTCTTTCATCCAGAAATAAGAAGAAAAAGATTACCCTATGCAGAAACATCCTTGGTTGCAAAAAATATATTTCCAAGCTGAAAGATATGGATGCACCTGCCATTATCCTTCTTCTTTATAATAAAGATATATGCAAGTGTTCTTCCTGTGGTGGTAAGATTATTCCTCTGCCTACAAAACCACATTTTATAAAACCAAAACCACATATGCTCTGTTAACGTATCATAACTGTATATTTTTTTAGCTTCCTTAGGGAGGCTTATTTCTGGTGTCATAATACAGGACTGAATTATAAATTCTATGTGTTTCTATGTGTACACGCTATCCTATTATAAATAGAGTGTCATAATTAAAAGTCCATATAGAGTTGACGCGCTTTGTTCAACCAGAAAAAATCGAAATTGATGCAAACGAAAGGGCAGTTAATGAAAAGTCTCCATACTGCTTTTTCGTTTGCACCACCTTCGATTCTTTCCTTAACGATTTGTTACTCACATGATATCATATTTTTTCTTCAATTACATCCACCTAATTTTAATACACTGCCATTTGGCTTTATTCATCATTTTTTCCTTTTGGTTTCCCCGCAGGGGACTTACCTGATTCGCTTAAAGTGTATTTAAAAGAGCCAACCACCAGCATAGAAAAATAATTTATTTCATGTGCATTTGCAGGATATTTAGATATTCTTAGCTGGTCAAAATCTGCGTTATGAGAAAAATGACACACTGTCTGAGCGAAGCGAGTTTGTGGCATTTTTCTCATGCCTTTAGCAGATTTTTATCAGCTTAGAATATCTTAATGTCCGAAACCGCACATGAAATAAATTATTTTTCTATGCGTCCCTCCTTCAAATCTCTTCCTCAGATTCTTCCCACTATATCCTCCAAAAAACCATATCACAAGCAAAAAAAGACCGACAGTCTCCTCTCCCGGATCTCCTGTCAGTCTTTATCTTTAACACAATATCTTAATAACTCTTATTTTCTCAGCTCTTCACACTCAAACGCACCAACGCCCTCTGCAGTTTAGCCTCCACAATCTTATAATCATGATCACTCAAACCACCTTTGGCAATCATCTCCTCAGCTCTTTTCTTAGCTTCCTGTGCGCGCTGCTCATCAATATCCTCTTTCCACTCCCAAGTAGTTGCAAGGACACGGCACTTTCCGTTCATAACAGAAAGCATTCCGCCAATACAGGCTGCGGTCCGTCTGCTGCCGTCTTCCATTACCACACTGGCTTCGCCCATTCCCAGGGCAGTACAGTAATTACAATGTCTGGCAAGAATGGCCAGATCACCGCTGACAGTTCTGCAGATCACACGCTCCACATTGCCTTCAAAGAGTAATCCGTCCGGTGTTCCGATTCTCAACGGGAAAGTACTCATAGGACATTTCCCCCTTTACTGATTCTTCGCTTTTTCAAACACTTCATCGATGGTTCCCACAAACAGGAAATAACTCTCAGGAATGTCATCACACTCACCGTTAAGGATCATTCTGAATCCTCTCAGCGTCTCCTTCAGCGGAACATATTTGCCAGGCATACCTGTAAACTGTTCTGCTACAGAGAAGCTCTGTGACAGGAATCTCTGAACCTTACGGGCACGGCTTACAGTACGTTTGTCTTCCTCTGACAACTCATCCATACCCATGATGGCAATAATGTCCTGAAGCTCTTTGTAACGCTGAAGAACTCTCTGTACTGATCTGGCAATCTCATAATGCTCTGTTCCTACGATTTCAGGAGAAAGGATACGGCTTGTGGAATCCAGAGGATCAACAGCCGGATAAATACCCTGGCTGGAAATCTCACGGGAAAGTACAGTTGTTGCATCCAGATGTGAGAATGTAGTTGCAGGAGCCGGGTCAGTCAGGTCATCGGCAGGCACATATACAGCCTGTACAGATGTGATGGAGCCCTTTCTTGTAGAAGTAATTCGTTCCTGCAGGTTACCCATTTCAGTTGCCAGTGTAGGCTGATAACCTACAGCTGAAGGCATACGTCCCAGAAGAGCAGACACCTCGGAACCTGCCTGTGTAAAACGGAAAATATTGTCAATAAAGAGGAGCACATCCTGGTTCTTCTCATCACGGAAGTATTCCGCCATGGTAAGTCCGGAAAGTCCAACTCTCATACGTGCTCCGGGCGGCTCGTTCATCTGACCGTAAACCAGAGCAGTCTTGTCGATAACTCCACTTTCTTTCATTTCATTGTAAAGGTCATTTCCCTCACGTGTACGCTCTCCTACACCTGTAAATACGGAAAGTCCGCCGTGTGCAGTTGCTACATTGTGGATCAGCTCCATGATAAGAACTGTTTTTCCTACACCTGCACCACCGAAAAGACCGATCTTACCACCCTTTGCATAAGGACAGATCAGGTCAACAACCTTGATTCCTGTCTCCAGAATCTCTGTTGCAGGCATCTGTTCTTCATAAGAAGGAGCCTGACGATGGATAGACCAGCGTTCCTTTGCCTCCGGTGCCGGAAGATTGTCTACCGGGTCACCCAGAAGGTTAAATACTCGTCCCAAGCATTCCTCACCTACAGGAACGGAAATTGGACCGCCTGTATCCAGAGCTTTGGCACCGCGCACCAGACCGTCAGTAGAGTTCATGGCAATACATCTTACCACATCATCACCAACCTGCTGTGCAACCTCGGCAACCAGCTTTGCGCCATCATTATCAATCTCTATGGCATTGAGAAGAGGCGGCAGTTCATCGTGCGCAAAGCGGATATCCAGTACCGGACCGATAACCTGCACTACCTCGCCAATGTGTTTTTCACTCATGTTTATAATCTCCTATTTCTAAAGACCTTCCGCACCTGCAACAATCTCCGTGATCTCCTGCGTGATGCTGGCCTGACGTGCCCTGTTGTAATACAGATTGAGCTGATCGATCATCTCTTCCGCATTACTTGTGGCTGCATCCATAGCCATACGTCTGGCTGCCAGTTCACTTGCAGTACTTTCGCAGATACCGCCATAAACCAGGCCTGCCAGATATTCCGGAACAATGGCATCAAATACTGTCTCTCCGTCCGGTTCATAGAGGATCAGATTCTTCGTCTCTATCTTACCGCCGCTTTCCTCTCTGATATCAGTCATAGGAAGCATGGAAAATACCTCCGGCTGCTGGGAAAGCATGGAATTAAAGACAGTATAACATAATTCAATATGGCCAAAGGTTCCTTTGCGAAATTCTGTACAGAGCATATTTGCCATCTCAAAACAATCCGCTACAGAAATACTTCCTGCCTCTGCAAACTGTTCTGTCAGAGCTTCTATCCCTCTCTGACGGAAATATTCCACTGCTTTCTTTCCAACCGGCAGAACCATGTAGTCCTTACCCTCAGCAGACGCCTCCAGACATTTGAAAAGATTGGTGTTATAACCACCTGCAAGTCCTCTGTCACCTGCGATCACTACATAGCAGGTTTTATTATTCAGGGACTCTTTCGCATAAACGGATGAGAAATCTGTATTCTCCCTTGCAATCTCTTTCAATGTCTCATGAAGTTCTGTAAAGTACGGACGGCATACCTCTGCACGTTCCTTTGCCTTACGCAGTTTGGAGGATGCTACAAGCTCCATGGCCTTGGTAATCTGCATGGTACTCTGTACACTCTTGATACGCAGCTTTACCGCTTTCATATTCGAAGCCATACGATACCCTCCTAATCACTTTATTTCTCAGGTCTTGTATTCAGGAAGTTCTCTGTATACGCATCCAGTACGCTGCGAAGCTTCTGCTCTGTTTTCTGCTCCAGCTTACCTGTTGAGCGGATCTCCTGCATAACCTCTACGCCTGCTGCATCTGTATCCAGATAGGTATATAATCCTGATTCATATACATTTACGTCTTCAACTTTTACTGATTCCAGAACACCCTTTGTAACCGCATAAAGGATCGCAACCTGTTTCTCAACAGGAACCGGTGCATTCTGGTTCTGTTTCAGAACTTCCACAATACGTGCTCCCTGTTCCAGACGTGCCTTTGTATCAGCATCCAGATCAGAACCAAACTGTGCGAAGCTCTGCAGCTCACGGTACTGGGAATAAATCAGTTTCAGTGTTCCTGCTACCTTCTTCATTGCCTTGATCTGCGCATCACCACCAACTCGTGATACGGAGATACCCGGGTTTACAGCAGGCATGATTCCTGAATGGAATAACTCTGTCTCCAGGAAAATCTGTCCATCTGTAATAGAAATAACGTTAGTAGGAATATAGGCAGATACGTCACCTGCCTGTGTCTCGATGATCGGCAGTGCTGTCATGGAACCGCCGCCATGTTCATCGTCCAGCTTCGCTGCACGTTCCAGAAGTCTGGAATGCAGATAGAAAACATCACCCGGATATGCCTCACGTCCAGGCGGACGACGGATCAGCAGGGAAAGTGCACGGTATGCAACTGCATGCTTACTTAAATCATCATAGATGATCAGCACATCTTTTCCCTTATTCATAAAGTATTCACCCATTGCACATCCGGAATATGGTGCGATATACTGCAGCGGGCTTGACTCAGATGCTGTAGCTGCCACAACGATAGTATAATCCATTGCGCCGTTTCTGGTCAGGTTCTCTACTAATGTAGCTACTGTGGAACGCTTCTGTCCAATGGCTACATAGATACAGATCACATCTTTTCCCTTCTGGTTAATAATGGTATCTGTAGCAATTGTAGTTTTACCGGTCTGACGGTCACCAATGATCAGTTCTCGCTGTCCACGTCCGATAGGGATCATAGAGTCGATGGCTTTGATACCGGTCTGAAGAGGCTGATATACAGATCTTCTCTCACAGATTCCTGGTGCCTTGCTCTCGATTGGCCGGAATTCTTTTGTATCAATCGGGCCTGCTCCGTCAATTGGCTGTCCCAGTGCATTTACAACACGTCCAACCATGGCGTCGCCTACAGGTACAGACACGACCTTGCCTGTACGCTTTACGGTCTGACCCTCACCAATGTTCTCATCTGAACCAAAGATTACGATGGAGACACTGTTCTCCTCCAGGTTCTGTGCCATACCAAAGCTTCCGTCCTCAAATTCCAGAAGCTCTCCTGACATACAGTTTACCAGTCCGCTGGCTCTGGCAATGCCGTCACCAACCATAAGGATCGTACCTGTCTCGTTCTGTTGAATGGCATTTTCGTAATATTTTATCTGGCTTCGGATGACCTTGGATATTTCCTCAGGTTTTAATTGCATGTTTCCATTCCATCCTTTTATATTCTATTATTTTGCGCTGTCTGAATTCAGAAATTTAAAGATTTTTCATATCCATATGTCAAATACCCATACAGTACGATTCTCAAATCCAGAATCCAGTTCCTTATACTACCAATTCATTCAGTTTCTTCGAAATACCGGAAATACGGCTCTGTACTGTACCGTCAAGCTGTACGCCCTCCAGTTCCACGCGAAGTCCGCCAAGAACGGATGCATCTGTTTTCTGAACCAGATACACTTTCTTTCCACTTAGCTTCTCAAGCTTCGCTTTCAGAGCTTCCATCTGAGTATCACTGAGCTTCACTGCACTGGTAACCACGGCTTCTGCAATTCCATGTGCACTGTTGTAGCGTCTGATAAACTCTTCGCAGCATCCGGCAAACTCTCTCAGAATCTTGCGTTCACACAATAATTTCAGGAAATTCACCAGATATCTCTCTGCCTGCCCTCCGAAAGCCTCTTCAATCATCTTAAGTCTCTCGTCTTCAGGAATCGCCGGTTCTCCCAGCAATTTCAAATATCCCGGATTTTCCCTGAAAATCTGTCTGACTGCGATCATCTGCTCCATAATCTGTCCATCGAGCTTTTCTTCAGCGGCAAGGTCATACAGACTTCCGCCGTAAACTCTGGCAGTTTTTGTCATGATGCCTCACCTACATTCTCAATAAACTCATCAATCAGTTTTGCATGATCCTCTTCACTAATTTCGCGCTCGATCACTTTTCCGGCAATCTCAACAGCCATACCGCCGATTTCTCCCTTGATCTCGTTGACTGCCTTACGTTTCTCTTGGGCAATGTCTTTCTCTGCCTTCTCTTTCATGGCCGTTACCTGACTGGAAGCCTCCTTAAGCATCTCTTCACTCTGGATAGCAGCTGTTTTCTGAGCTGTCATCACAATGTCATTTGCCCTATTCTTGGCTTCCTGCATATTCTTTTCATATTCTGCCTTCATTGCCTGAGCTTCTTCCTTTGCCTTCACTGCATCCTGGATCTGGGCATCCGCTTTCGCTTTGCGCTTTTCCAGCATCTCATTGATGGGCTTGAAGAGGAAACGTTTGATCAGATATACCTGAATAAAAAGGTTGCAAATCGTCGCTATAAAATTCCACGGCACAATTCCAACTAATTCCTGTACCTGCATGTTTGTAACCTCCTGTCTGTATTTATGCGGATCATTCTCCGGCTGTTGCCGGAATTATCCACTGGTTCCATATCAGATGCCTCTTAATCTGTGATATCCGGCATCTCAGCTGTTTTTATCAGCTCAGGAAGTTCATGAACATACCAGGTGCAACGAAGATAAGCAACAGACCGGTTACGAAACCGTAGATACCTGTTGTCTCTGCAATGGCACATCCAAGAAGCATGGTAGAAGTAACATCACCCTTGCACTCAGGCTGGCGTCCGATTGCCTCCAGCGCCTTTGCTACTGCGTTACCTTCACCAATACCAGGTCCGATACCTGCGATCAGCGCACATCCTGCTCCAATTGCACATCCTGCTAATGCGATACCTTTTGCCAATAACTGAAAATCCATATTAAAACCCTCCTGTTAAATAATAATCTGCAGCTTTTCCCCTTTGCTGCGGTATTAATTTTTCTGCTGTATTTCAGCATTCTTTGCGGTTCCCACCGCTGCCGTTTTGTTCCGGCAAATCATGTTTTTGCTACTCTTCTGCTGCATTTGCAATATACATTACAGTCAGCATACAGAAGATAAACGCCTGCATAACTCCTGAGAACCAGTCAAAATAGACCGACGTTATCGCAGGTACACCGACATCAAGAATCGGTATCTTTGACAGTACATCTCCCAGTGCACCCGGGATCAGGCCCAGAAGCGCGGAACTTGCGACTGCCAGTGCCCCATAGATCAGGCCATTGATTACCACACCGGAAAGGATATTTCCGAAATGACGACACGCCATACTGACAGGTGTAGCCAGCTCGGAAAGAATATTAAACGGTGTCATAACTGCGATCGGGGTTGTAAATCCCTTCAGATAACCGCCAAATCCGCTGGTCTTTATCTTCTGTGCTGTGATCATAATGAAAACCACAACTGCCCATGCAGCCTCAGTAGAAAGGTCTGCTGTAGGGCTTCGAAGTCCGATCAGACTGATCAGGTTGGAAACCACGCTAGTTGCAAAAAGTGCTGCAACGAATGGTATCAGGTATCTGAATTTCTCACCCATATTTCCGATTACAAAGCTGTTGGCCTTCTCTACAATGAGCTCTGCCACAGCCTGACGTTTGGAAATGTTCTCTTCTTTCAGATCATGTGTCAGCCAGATACACAAACCTGTTATGAGTATCATAACAATCCAGCTTACCACCATTGTCTCACTGAGTCTTAATGGTCCGAGAACAGGCACATCAATGGGTAATGTAAAGAATATCCTTGCCCCGCTGATATCCAATTCCATACTCTTTATTCACCTCCCGTCTCTCCCGGTACTGTTCCGGTTTAATATAGAAATACCTATTTGTTAGTATGAAAAATTCCTGCAATTTTAATTCCTGTTCCGGGAAATAAAAGAGGAACGATTCCTGCCACAAAATGAAAACAGGGTGCCACGATTGCCAGGATCACCCACAACATCTGGATCAGCATTCTCTGGGAGTAACTTGCTTTGATCCTCATTCTCGCTGTGTCCTCATCTGTTGCTGCAGCTGCTTTCTGCACTGCAAGTCCCATAAAAAAGAAATTAAGGACTGCCACACATCCTCCCACTGCCCCTCCAAGAAACACCGTATAATCAAACGGTACCTTCTGTGGCATGAAAGCATGCAGCACTCCAAACACGATCCACATCAAAATCAGCCCGATTCCGGTGATGGCAGCTACCTTCCCGGTTTCCTTCTTTACGGCAGGCTGAACATTATCCATAATACTCATATAAATCTCCCTTTCGTTTCTGTATCATTACAGGTGTCTGTTAAACGATACTTTATTTTTCTTCTTTTTGTTCTCTTTCTTCTGCTGTCTGTTAATAGAAAGATAAAATTTATATGCCACTGTCCCGGAACCTCCAAGACCAAAGAAAAAACCGGGGATATATACCCATCCGCCAGCTCCGGTCTTAGAAACAATCAGCCAGCATACTGCCAGACATATCAGGACAGGGGTTATGAGAGACAGTCCAAGCTGCGACAACATGGTGACATTTCTGATGATCTCTGACCATTGTTTCATCTTCTTCTCCTTTTTGCTTAATTTTTGTATATATTTTCAAGAATTTATAGTCAAATTTTATCATATATCCTTTAAAATTACAATCTCATTAAATAATTTTATCAAATATTTTTCATCTATCCAATATTTTTTTGTTATTTTTATATCGTGTATGTGATTATATCATCAATATAAATCTTTTTATACAGTCAAAGCTTCTGATTTGTTTATATTTTTATTTCAAAGAAGAAGAGATATAAATAAGGAGCCTGCCCGGAGAGCTTTTTTGTGTCATAGAACATTACGGAGTAATATTCTATGACACAAAAAAAGCACGAAAACAACTCATCACTGTTTTCATGCTTCTTCTTTCGTATATAATTCTGCTTTATATATAAGTTTTGTATTACCAATCTGTCCCAGCAGACACATTCCTCTTATAGAAAATCCTCTTAATTAATGCATTTGAGACCCTGTACATCCTCCCGGAGCGTTTATCTTTAATTCTTATTCTGTATATAAATATCCACTGTAGTCCGGATCATCCAGACAGTCTGCATCGATCCATGCCGGATTGCTCAGTACATTTTTCTCGATCACAACAGATTTCTTCGGTGCTGTTGTTTCAACTGCTGCCCAGATCGTCTGGTATCCCATAGCATAAGGCTGCTGGGAAACACAGCCAATCTCTTCTCCATTACGGATTGCTTCCTGCTGCTTAGTAGTTGCATCAACCCCTACCAGAGCCGGTGCATCATGCTCATCACTCTTCTCCAGATTCAGATACATCTCTGTAATATCTGCATTGGTGCAGAATACACCATCCAGTGTGGGATATTTTTCCAGAACTTCCTTCATGGAAGCCTCCATATCATCTACCTGATCAGAATAAATAGTTTCCACAACTTCAATGTCTCCGTACTTCCCGATATTATTCATGAATCCTTCTACACGATCCTGAACACTCTTTGTCTTCTGCTGTGCGGAAAAAACCGCAACCTTTCCCATCTTTCCGAGTGCACTGCCAAGCTGATAAGCAGCCATCTTTCCTACCTGCACATTATCGGTTCCCCGATATGCCTTCACCAGTTTCTTCTCGGCTACATTAGAATCAAATGCTATAACCGGAATTCCATTTTCCTTTGCAGCTTCAAGCTGTGCCTCGCAGGAATCCATATCACTTGCCGAAATACAAAGAACATCCGGATTCTCTGCGATAACAGCATCTATTGTATTGATCTGAGTCTCTACATCTTCTTCATTATCAGGGCCTTCAAAAGTCATAGTGATCTGGTCATCTTTTTTATAACCATATGCTTTATTAATTTCCTTTACCGCATCTTCCATGCCTTTCTTAACCATCTTCCAGTATTCGCCCTTGACACATTTGCTTACCACTGCGATCCTTGAACCGGCATGGATTTTTATATCTGTATCAATCTCCGGAATCAGCGGACTCTCATCCTCTTCCTTCACTGCTTCTGCCTCTGAATCGGATTCTTCGATAGCGTCTGCCACCAACGGCTGGATTGTCTCTTCCACCTCCGCTCTGCTGCATCCTGTCAGCATTGCCAGTCCTGTCATTAAACTTATCGCTGCTGCCGCCGCTCTTTTCATTTTAATTTCCTCTTCCTTTCAGTGCTATACTGCACATTACAGCAATTTCATAAAATAATGTATAATTTCTGTCAACTAAAAAATCGATATCTGCTCAGTACTCTCACAGAATAATTAACATCGAACAATTACCTGTAGCGATCCTCTTAAATGCATTATTTACGAGAATTGCTATAAACCTTATAACTGCATATTACTTTCTACATTATACACACTTTACGAAATTCGTCCAGAGATTTTACACATTTTTCACTTTTATACATCAAAAATTGCGCTATATCAATGTCTTTTGAATGCCATACCTGCAGGCTGCACCTGAAACTCCAACTGTTTCTTTGTCACCGGATGCTGAAATCCCAGTTTTGCAGAACAGAGAGCCAGCGGTTCCTGACTATTCTGACCGGGATTATACTTTCTGTCACCAACCAAAGGCATTCCGGCATGCGCCATCTGCACACGAATCTGATGATGCCTGCCTGTATCCAGATCAATCCGAATCAGATTTCTTTCGCCACAATCCTGTGCATCTTCTTTATTTTTCCAGGTTTCCAGAACTTCATAAGACAATATCGCCTTTTTTGCTCCGGAAGTCCCTCCCTCAACCACTGCAGAGCTGTTGGTCCTGCCATCCTTCTTCAGCCAGTCCACCAGTTTTGCACTCTTCACTTTCACTGTTCCTTCTGTAACTGCAAGATAAGTCTTCTTTATTTTTCCCGCTGTCATCTGTCTGCTGAGATCTGCTGCTGCCTTCGGATTCAGGGCAAACACAAGAACCCCCTCCACCGGCTGATCCAGGCGATGGATAATACCCAGATACGGCATCTTACCCGGCACCTTCTGAGCAATATAATTCTTCAAGAGGCTCTCCATATCCATACTGCCAACCCGCGCATTCTGAACTGCAAGCCCTGCCGGTTTGTGACAGACCAGAATATCTTTATCTTCATATAAAATATAATCTCTGATATCTTTTATCCACATAAAAAACTCTCCTTTTCATGGAGAGTATATCCTAAAATTCCATTTCACGCAATAAACGAATATATATGAATACAATTTGAAAACGGTCATCACTTTTTACTTTTCCTGATTTCAAAAATGATGACCGCTTCAATGTTCTTCGTTATTCAATTTATTTTCCTCTTAGTATTCTTTCTATAATAAAATAATATGTTATTTACAAACTACTTTATAAGTTCACTATTAAATTTTTCTATGTTTATTTAAAATTCCTATTCTGTTTCCTGCTCATAATCCATATGTACTGTTTATAATCTGATTCATTCCTGCTTTTATGCTTTTATGATATCAGTTATTCAGTTCATCGGAACTTACTTAGAAAGTTTTATAGATTTTAAATTATAATTTCACGTATTATAATTTGTTTTTCATTTATGAAATATCGGATACACTTTTTCATTATTTTTCGTGCTAAGCAATCATAAACCTAACTTCTTAAATTCACAACTGTTTAATTTCCTTATGTGCTTTTCATATTTATCGAACATTAATGGCAGATGTTCTGAATCATGTAAAATATCACTGAAAAAGTACCTTAATATTTCTCTCAATATCCTGTAATTTTATATACCAGATATTCTTCTGATGCAGGATTTCAAACCATATACTTAAACTTCTATATGCCTCTCAAAACATCGTTCTTACCTTCAGTTTATCTGTTACCTGAACCTCTGCTTTCAGGCTAACTACTGAGATAAGGGTTATGCTCTTCCGGTAAATATTTCTTTACACATTTACCAAAATCCCTGTATCAGGTCTGCAACAGATATTCAATATAAGTTATCGCTTCTATAATACCTTTGATACATTCCTTCCTTATTAATCAGACTGTGCGTATGCTCTTATATTATATAAGGAAAATACTTTTTTATAATCTCCGTATCAGGTCTTTCTTGCAGGAAATGCGATACCCGTCACTCTTATATTGATGAAGTTATAAATTCTTTCCCAATGGAATCACCCGAACCTTTCTTTTATTTTCATCCTTTTCATTGGAACATTTATATATGCTATGAATTGAATGAATTTCTTTGATTGTTTAATTCGTTTCCTTGTTTCTTTTGATGGTGTTATAATAACACTCTTGTTATTATTTGTCAATACATTTTTGCATTTTATTTCAATATTTTCTATTTATCTTTGTCTTATTTACACTAATTTTATAATATTTTTATTTATTTGATAATTTTCAGACTATTTTGTCTTCTTCGATGCAGTACGTTGCTGCCCGGGGCTCTATTATATCCACGAATCGCTCCGCTGCAAAGCAGCTCCCGCAATTCTCATAATTTCATAAATAATAAAGATGCAGCCACTCTCAACATAAAGAGAGGATAGCTGCATCTTCATCACTTCCTATTTTCGATTATAATTAATCAGGCATCCCTTAAGGATAATTTCACGCTCATCATCCGTAAGCTCCCCAAGAGCCACTTCAAACTCCTTCAGTCCCTCAGCACCGACAACATATCCCCGGATCACATCATCCTTCTCTTCCACTGCCTTACGAATCTGTGGGAAGAACAGATAATCTCCGTTTGCAAACGGAAGCTCCCCTTCTTTAATCAGGAATGGAAGCATACCCCAGTTGATCAGATTGGAACGGTATCTCTTTGTCGCATACTCATTGGCGATATTTGCCCATCCGCCAAGCACTTTCTGACAGGAAGCAGCCTGCTCACGCGCAGAACCATCACCTGGTTTCACTGCAAAGATCGTACTTCCCACACCAAGATTTTCCTTGCTTACATTCGGATAATCCTTTTTGATCACATCCATTACAGGTTTCATCTCCGGTAATGCCTCAACCGGACATTTTCCTTCCTGAATAGCCTTCTGAGCTTTCTGAACTTCTTTCGCACGTCCTACATAAGCAGGATCTTTTCTGGAAAGTGTAAACTCAGCCAGTCCAAGTGGATTGGAACGATAAGAAGATGTCTCACCGGACGGGATCAGTTCATCTGTTGTAGTAACCGGATCATGGATCTCAGAAACAACCTTCACGATCAGATTCTCCGGAAGTGCAGCCATCTCCGGCCAGTCCTTAATATTCGGACCAAACTGGATCTCTACACCCGGATCAGCTATACCCTTGCTGTCAAATACACGATTGTCATAAATTGTCTTATCAAAGAAATATTTCTGTCCTGTATAACCACCTGTATAATCCTCTGCTGAAGTCAGGAAACCTTTGTTTGCTGCAGTTGCCGCAATAGAACGTGCGTCCATAAGTGCAACAGAAGAAATCTGGCCATTCTGGATTTTGGAACCTTCGCGGTTCGGGAAGTTTCTGGTCGTATGACGGATACTGAATGCATTATTTGCAGGAGTATCCCCTGCACCAAAGCAAGGTCCGCAAAAAGCAGTCTTCACAACAGCTCCCGTTTCAAGAAGTCCTGCCAGAACACCATTCTTAGCCAGTTCCATATAAATCGGAGTACTTGCCGGATATACACTCAATGTGAAGGCATCTGCACCAATGCTCTTGCCTTTAAGGATATCAGCTGCTGCACAGATATTTTCAAATCCACCACCTGCACATCCTGCGATGATTCCCTGTTCTACATAAAGTTTACCATCAATTACTTTGTCTCTTAATGTATATGGAACTTTTCCATCAAGGCTGATCTGTGCTTTTTTCTCAACATCTGCCAGAATATCATCCAGATTTGCTTTCAGTTCATCAATTGTATATGTATTGCTTGGATGGAATGGCATAGCGATCATTGGTCTGATCTCACTCAGATCAATCTCTACACAGCCATCATAGTATGCTGTTTCACCTGGTTTCAGTTCTTTGTAATCTTCACTTCTGCCATGGATCTCATAGAATTCCTGAATCTTCTCATCTGTCTGCCAGATAGAGGAAAGACAGGTGGTCTCTGTTGTCATTACATCTACGCCAATTCGGAAATCAGCACTTAAATTTGCAACACCGGGTCCTACAAATTCCATAACTTTATTCTTCACATATCCGTTTGCAAAAACCTTGCCGATAATCGCAAGCGCAACGTCCTGAGGGCCTACGCCCGGACGAGGAGAACCGGTAAGATAAATGGCAACGACGCCTGGCATATTGATATCATAAGTCTGGGAAAGAAGCTGCTTTACAAGCTCCGGTCCGCCCTCACCCATTGCCATGGTTCCCAGTGCGCCATATCGTGTATGGCTGTCTGAACCGAGGATCATTTTACCGCCTGCTGCAAGCATTTCTCTTGCAAACTGATGGATAACCGCCTGATGGGGCGGTACATATACGCCGCCATATTTCTTGGCACAGGTAAGTCCAAACATATGATCATCTTCATTAATAGTTCCGCCTACGGCACAGAGTGAATTATGGCAGTTTGTCAGTACATATGGCACCGGAAATTTCTCAAGGCCTGAAGCACGTGCAGTCTGGATAATTCCGACAAAAGTGATATCATGAGAAGTCAGTTTATCAAATTTAATCTGAAGTTTCTCCATATTTCCGGAAGTATTGTGTGCTTTCAGAATTGAATAGGCAATTGTACTCTTTGCAGCTTCCTCTTTGGAAACAGGAAAATCTGCCTGATTCTCCGGAACAATCTTCTGACCATTCAGCAAATACACACCGGTATCGTATAATTTCATAATGTCTCCTCCATTCTGTTTTTTTGCATATCACAAATGCAGTTATGGAACTCACCTTATCCACACCAGCCTTCAAATTTCCAGATGAAAACTGATTTTCTCCTGAACCGGCACTTTGACACGCTAATTTATGGAAATTTAGGTTTTATTATAGAATATTCCACCGGAATAATCAAGCCTAAGACTATAAGTATTTTAGTGTTACTGTTCACACACCACTATTCCGCGAGGTGTTTTGGCATGAATATGCCAAAATCCCGAGACATACAAGCCAAAATTCCATTGCCGCAGGCAATCTGGAATGAATTTTGGCTATGTTACTGAGAACGGAGTGAACAGTAACATTTTAGTTACTACAAGCAGTAGCGTTTTTTTACTTTCTTTACTTTCCTACCAAAATCCGCTATACTGGGAATCACTTAGAAAATGAGATTTCTGCCGCCTGTGGCAGTTCTGACAGGGAGGTATTACCGATATGTTCCGTTTATGGGGAAAAATATGGAAAGATAATCATTTACTGAAAGATACTGTAATCTGCGATGACTCCGAAGATACGCGGACCCACAAGATTTTTCGTGGTCTGGAAAGTATCTGTTATGAAATGGATCTGGGAAACCCAATCTGGCTGGAATCTACAGTCAGACATTTTAAGAAACATGGAAAAGCCAGATTTTATCAGGATAATTTTATAGAGCAGATTGATTTTGATTATCTGGAGATCCAGGTAATTGAAGAGGATGACGAATAATAAATTATTCTGTCTTAAAATGTGTACAGGATCAGAAACTTTACATTACCATATTGTTTCTGATCCTGTGTATCTCATTTGCAGTGAATTTTCATGTCTTTATTTCATAAATTCTCTTATGATTTCTCTCATAATCTCATCTTCCTCGGGTGTAAGCATTCCGCTGAAATGGCTTCCTGCTGCTGCAGTCTGGCGGATACTGTCCGCAATATGTTCAACGATTTCCTCTTTTACAGCTTCGTCAGCCTTCTCCGGCACCGGAACTTCTTCTACCCATGTGCGGGCATGTTCCACATAATCAGAAAAAGAATTCATCAGAAGTTCTTCTCTGTATGTAAAATCCAGCGCCTGTCTCAGCAAAAGCAATGCTGTCGGAATGATCGCAGCCACATAAAGATATGCCAGCGGCATTCCGTCCCATCGTGCATCTTTGGAATACAGAAAAAAAGCCAGTCCAAGAAAAGCGATACAGAAAAGTGACGGATACCAGACAAACCGGTTCATACGGTTCAACAGCCTGTCTCTTGTTTTCCAAAGATTTGTCCATTTCTCTTTGAGATTTGATTTAACCTCTGTATTTTTTCTGATCATTCTTCGGTAGGTAAGATGTGTGGTCAGCATCCCCAGTGCTCCCAGTCCGCCCATTAACATCATGGCATACAGCAGGAAATGCAGTTCCATAACTTTCTCCAGCATAACATCCTCCTCACTTGAACACGCTGCCTGCTCATAAACTGACAGGATTATTATACTGCTGTTTCCGGTATCATGGAACTAAAATCGCTCATCAAATTCTCTCATAAAAAGACAAAAGTGTTTACATATTTTCCAGTTTCGTAACTACCTCTTCAAACTTCATAAAATGGGAAGCTTTCACAAGAATAGTGTCACCATCCTGTACATAACCTTCCAGATGCTCCAGCAGACTTTCTCTGTCCGGCTCATAGATTACTTTCAGGTCCGGATTTGTCCGCTGTGCTCTCTCTGCCATATTTCTGCACAGTTTACCTGTACAGATAAGAACATCAATATCACATTTTCCGGCATGCTCTCCTACTTCCTCATGAAGCTGAACTTCATTCTCTCCAAGTTCACCCATATCGCCAAGGACTGCTATTCTGCGTCCTGCACCATCCTGCAGAACATCCAGAGAGGCTTTCATGGACATGGGATTTGCATTATAGCAGTCATCTACGATCAGAAATTTATCTGTTTCGATCATTCTGAAACGACCGCTGATCGGCTCCAGGCTCTCGATTCCGGCTTTGATCTGCTCAGTTGTAAGTCCATAAATATTTCCAACTGCAGCTGCTGCCAGCGCATTATATACCATATGGCGCCCCGGCATCGGGATATCAACTGTAAATGCCGTATCCCCCAGATGAATGGTGAAGGTCATTCCCTTTAAACCTCTGCTTACAATCTTATCACCGTAAACCTGACATTCATTACTCATTCCGAAAAATACAGGTTTTATCTTTTCATATTCTTTTACTGTGATAAGCTTGTCATCATCGCCATTTAATACAATATGTCCCTCCGGTCTGAGGAATTTAAAAATCTCTGTCTTTGCTTTCAGAACACCATTTCTGTCTCCCAGATTCTCCAGATGGCAGGTACCGATATTCGTGATCACGCAGGTGTCCGGTCTTGCAATCTGCGCAAGCCTGGTCATCTCACCGAAATCACTGATTCCCATTTCCAGAACTGCAATTTCATCTCCATCACGCAGACGAAAAACTGTGAGAGGCAGACCAAGTTCATTGTTAAAGTTGCCCTGTGTTTTCAGCGTATGGTATTTCTGGTTCAGAACAGATGCGATCACTTCTTTTGTACTTGTCTTACCAACACTTCCTGTAATTCCCACAACCGGGATCTGAAGCTGCTTTAAATAAAACTCTGCAATATCTTTCACTGCCTGAAGAGAAGATTCTACTGCGATATAAGGAAAATCAGCGTTATCAAGTACCCGTTCCGACAAGGTTGCCAGTGCCCCTGCTTCCATTACCTGTGGGATAAATTTATGGGCATCTACACGTTCCCCCACAATAGGTACAAACAGACATCCTTCTTCTGCTTTTCTGCTGTCTGTGATAACAGACATTACTTCTTCCTGTAATTTATCAGCCGGACCATAATAAGTACCGCCGCATACGCGGGCGATATTTTCAAGAGTTAAGTTTTTCATAATATTTTTTATATCTTCTTTCCTGTTATAGCAATTCTCTTAATAATGCATCTATAACAATTCTATAAATTACTGCAGACACGCTCTATAGTGTGAAATCCTGCGTCGGATATTTTTTCATGGAAACTTCAATCAGTTTCTCACATAAAGTCGGATAGTCGATTCCCAGAACTTTTGCCTCCTGCGGAATCAGACTGGTTGGTGTCATTCCGGGAAGAGTATTTGCTTCCAGACAATACATATCTCCATTCTCCTTCATCATGAAATCAAGACGGCAGTATCCTTCCATAAACAGAGCTTTGGCTCCTGCTTCCGCATAATGCTGCATTTTCTCTGTGAGTTCCGGTGAAATTTCGGCAGGACAGGTCTCAATCGTAGAACCGGCCTGATATTTATTCTTATAATCATAGAATCCCTGAAGCGGAGCAATTTCGATGATCGGATAAGCTTTTCCGTCCACAACCGCTACTGAAAATTCACGTCCTTTTATATATTCTTCGACCACGACTTCATTTTCATAAGAATAAGCGTCTTTGAGAGCCTGCTCATATTCGGCCTGATCATTCACAATATAAACACCTACACTGGAACCGCCACAGCAGGTTTTTACAACTACAGGAAATTCCATTCCAAGTGCTTTCAGATCTGTGGTCATTTCTTCTTTTACCATAGACACTCCCCGCGGTGTTGGTACATTATTCATCAGGAACATCTGCTTGGTGATTCCCTTATCCATTGCCAGGGCACTGCTTAAATATCCGGTTCCTGTATATTTGATTCCCATCAGGTCAAATGTTGCCTGTACTTTTCCATCTTCTCCGTTCGCACCATGAAGTCCCAGGAAAACAATGTCAGCCGCCTCGCAGAGTTTCAGCACGTTTGGTCCGAAGAAGCTTCTTCTCTCTTTTTTCATCTGTTCAATCCTGTCGTTAAATGCTGACATATATTCTGATGCTGCGTCCACATCATACTCTGACGGAAACGGATTCTCCCGGTCCACATTCTCAATGCCGCAAAAAATATCCACAAGAATCGCCTGATGTCCTTTCTGTCGTAATGCCTTACATATTCCTGTTCCTGATGTAATGGAGACAGTACGTTCTGTACTTGTTCCCCCCGCTAATACTACAATCTTCATCATTTTTCTCCTTTATTCATAAATAACAATCGGTGTGTTCTTCTCAACATTGCTGAAAATGATCTGCACCTGATCGGATGGTGCACAGATGCTTCCATGTGTGCCTTCAAATTCATAAAGCTGTCCTCCGAAATCCATTCTCCATGGAGCATCACTGATCCCCAGATTTCCATCGAATGGGATCCAGTAATTTACAGCAGAAGGATAGTCCTCTCCGTTCACTGTACATCCGCTCTTCATTTCACCTGTTGTATAACATCCCACAGGAGTTGCACAGTTGGGCACGAATGGATTTCCGGATACGATCTGCGCATCCGCAGTCGGCGTTCCATCTTTATAGAATACCATTCTCTGGGCCGTCAGGTCAATCTCTATATACGTATATCCGATATCATTTGTTTTCCTGACCAGACCTTCATGGGAATAAACAGGTTCTCTGACCTGGGTTTCTCCGTTTTTTATCAGTTCTGTAAGTTCTTTCAGCTCCGCTTTCTGATCGATCTGCCAGCCATAATTTCCTCCGCTGACAGTAATCTCACGACCATCATATGTATTAAATGTTCTCTCTGTTCCAACCGTATCATATTTAGCCGCCAGTTCACTGATATATGCTTCTATCTGTTTTTTGTCAAGTGTATAAAGACCGTTTTCATCTGTTGTGAGCCAGTTTTTGATCATATCTCTGTCTACTGTCTCTGTGCAATCGTCAAAATCATAGGTTATCACTACATCCGTAAGTTTGTTTATCAGGTCACAATTCTTCGTCAAAGTTTCATCACTCTGATAAACTTTCGGTTCTTTGTAGCATCCATCTGTTTCCAGATCAACCGGCGTTCGTCCTGTGACAAGAGCATCTATAATATCCTGACTTGTTTTTTCTGGTTTCAGTGCAGTTCCCTCCTGCTCAGGAACAATTACAAACTTATCGTCTTTCTCTTCTATATGAGCATCCGAAGGCTCTGTCATATTCTCCTGTTGCATACATTTCAGTTCGGAAATGGCAGCCTCTGTCTTCTGCTCATCATATTTAATGGAGGAGGACACCTCATAATTCCTGTGCTGATTAAAAGCAAGAAACCATGTAAAACGATTCTGATTTCTGATCAGTTTATCAACACTTCCATCTGAGTCATAGGAAAGTCCCGCCTGTTTTGCTGTGATACTTTCCTGTCCGTTATTTCTGGTGTCAATAGTAAGAACATATGCTCCCACCTTCTGCGTAAGCAATTCTTCTGACTGGGATACTGTCATATAGGAACAGTTGAATCCGTTTACCATTGATCCCGGTAAGAAATGCTCTGTGAAATAGTATACACCATATCCATATACTCCGGCAGTCAGCAGGAGCAAGATTATGATCAGGGTGATCATGATTTTCTTTCTGCTGCTCACGACATCCTCTCCTTTCTTTTTTATAAACAGCAACCGCCCGGCAAGAAATTATGCCGGGCAGTTTTATTATCACATTATTTATCCAGAAAGTAAATACGATTATTCTCTTTTATGCGTTTTCCAGTAGTGTTACTGTTCACTCCGTTCACAGTAACACGCTTCGCGATGCACAGAATTTATGCTAATTGCATAAATTCGCGCGGTATGTCTCGGGTTTTCTGTGATCTTCGCTCACAAAAAACACCTCGCGGGATATTATCAGCGAACAGTAGCCAGTAGTTTCTCTACACTTGTAAGTTTAACACAGAGTACGAACACTTCTGCTGCTTTTCCAAGATCCTCAGGAGTCGGGAAGCTTGGCGCAATACGGATATTGGAGTCTTTCGGATCTTTTCCATATGGATAAGTTGCGCCTGCTCCTGTAAGTACAACACCTGCTTCTTTTGCCTTGGCAACAATAGCTTTTGCACATCCTTCCATTGAATCAAAGGAAATGAAGTATCCACCATGTGGTTTTGTCCACTCGCCGATTCCAAGACCGCCAAGTTCTCTGTCCAGTGTGTTAAGGACCATTTCAAATTTCGGACGGAGAATTGCCGCATGTTTTCTCATGTGTTCATGAAGACCGTCGATATTTTTGAAGAATTTTACATGACGTAACTGGTTTAATTTGTCATGTCCGATTGTCTGGATCTGCATGTAGCTGCGGAAATCTTCCAGGTTTGCTTTGGAAGCTGCAACTGCTGCAATACCGGAACCCGGGAAGCTGACTTTTGATGTTGATGTAAATTTATATACAAGATCAGGATTTCCTGCTTTTGCACATGCTTCAAGGATTTCTACAAGGAAGTCCTGATTGTCATCATAGAGATGATGAATGCTGTATGCGTTATCCCAGTAGATACGGAAATCAGGTGCTGCCGGTTTCAGATGCGCAAAGCGCTCTACTGTTTCTGCTGAATAAGTATATCCCTGTGGGTTGGAGTATTTCGGCACACACCAGATTCCTTTGATGGATGCGTCTTCACTGACAAGCTTCTCTACCATATCCATGTCCGGTCCCTGTGGTGTCATTGGCACGTTGATCATTTCGATTCCGAAGAATTCTGTGATCTTGAAATGGCGGTCATATCCCGGTACAGGACAGAGGAATTTTACCTTATCAAGTTTGCACCATGGGGTATTTCCCATTACACCCTGTGTCATAGAACGTGCAATGCTGTCAAACATAACGTTTAAGCTTGAGTTTCCGTAGATGATGATGTGGTCCGGATCTACCTCGGACATTTCTCCAAGGAGGCGTTTAGCTTCCGGGATTCCGTCGATAACACCGTAGTTACGGCAGTCTACTCCTGTTTCGCACTTGAGGTCTGAATCGCTGCTTAATACGTTCATTAATCCCATTGAGAGATCGAGCTGGTCTGCTGACGGTTTTCCACGTGACATATCGAGAGCTAAGCCCTTTGCTTTGATATCTGCGTATTCTTTATCCAGCTGTGCTTTGAGTGTAAGCAGTTCTTCTTTGCTCATGTCGCTGTATTTTTTCATAATATTCCTCCTTGTTCTGCCATGGAAGGATGTCCCTTTTTCCGTATAGGGCAATCATTTGTTTTTCCTGCGGCAACAGTTTTTTTGCTTTTTACATTTTAGTATGGTAAAGTAGGGTTGTCAAGTGTTTTTATGGAATTGTTAATATTTTACCAAAATAATCGTTACTGTTCCCTCTGTTCTCAGTAACGTAACCCAAATTCATTCTGGACTGCCGTAACATCTTTCTCTGATACTTATAACAAGCCTCGTAAATAATTAGCCAAAAAAGCAAGTCGAAATCCCTCGAAAGTTTCGGCTTGCTTTTTTGAGTGTGACAGCGTATATTTAAATCAGTTAACAGATCTTTTAACTGTCTTAATTGTTCTTGTCAGGTCATCCTGATATCTTTTTATTACTTCTTATACAACATCCATTTTTATCCAAGTCAGTGAATGAGACAAGTCAGGCGGATAAAATCATCTGCTTCGCTGCTCAGTTCATAACCGAATGACTGTGAAAGGAGGTCATCCATGTCTATGTTTATCCACGCAATTATCGTAATCCTGCTTGCTGTGCTGGCTATGGGGGTCGGGCTGCTGATTCTTGTGTGCTGGGCTTTGGCAGCATGTGCAAGCAGGCGGGATTCTTATCTGAAAAAGGATTATCGGGTGAAATAAAGGAAGTCTGCGCATGGACGCTGAGTATTGCCGATAAGTTTATTCATTACTTTTCCATTAAAGTACAGGGTTGCAGAACCGCCTCCATCCAGGTTGTAAGCATAAGTACAGCCGTAGGATTTGAAAATATCCACCATATCCCAGTGATTAAGACCATTATAGCTGCCGGTATCTGTTACAAGGAGTACATAATCGTTGGGCTTTACCATTCCTACCGCTGTACGTGGATAATATTTTTCTGTTTCAGCCCATGGAAGCTGGGCTTCGCCATCTTTAATAAGAACCGGACCAAAATTATATGTATCTTTTACACCGGCTGCAAGAAGATTTTTTCCCATAAGTCCCTGTGCCGGAGTATAGATGGTTCCGTCTTTCTTTACTGCCATGACTGAATAACTGGTCATGTAATCACCATAGATAATCCCGTTTTTGATGCACATGCCAAGGGGGGATGGTTTTCCTGTACCATAGTCGAAAGCACTGCCGTTTACTCCGATAATGCCTCCATTTGAGGATACTGCATCAGAGGTTGTTTGTCGGGATCCGCCATAAGTTCCGTTGGAGAGGGCAGATTTCAGCTGTTTGGCATTGGATGTCTTTATATGCGCTACCCAGTAGGAAATTCCATGGACTGATTTGCGTTCAAGTTTAATATTAAGAGTGCTGCTTTTGTATTCGTAAGTATTGCCGCTTTGAGTGACTGTTGGTTTAGTATTTGTCGGTTTAGTATCTGAAGATTTTACACGCTGCCCTTTGCTGTTTACATAATATTTACCTATCCAGGTATTTTTTGCCATCACTCCTGTTTTCTTGCTGAAATAGTAATAATATTTTCCTATCTTCTGCCAGCCCTTTGCCATGGTGGAATTGCTGAGGAAATAGTATTTTTTTCCATCCTGAGTAAGCCACTGCCTGGCAATTGCCACGCCGGATTTATTAAAGTAATAGGTATATTTATCTCCTGTAGCCCAGCGATTACGGAACATGGCACCATTTTTACGATTATAATAGTATTTGTTACCGGAACGTTTCATCCACCCGGTGAAACGTTTGCCGTTGGCAATACTGTAGTAATAATAACCTTTATACTTAAAAGAACCGCAGATCAGACGCCCCTTTGAATTATAAAAATAGTAATCTCCGTTTATTTTCTGCCATCCCGTTTTCTTCGATGTGATGCTGACGGAGGTTCTGTCCTGTTTCACATATGTAGCTGCATTTACGGTAACTGCACGCATACTGATGCCTGCTGTCAGAAATAATGCCAGTATCAGAAATACCGCCACTTTTCTGAATGGTAATTTTCTTTTCATGTCTTTCATCTGCCTTTCCATGATGTCTGATATGCCCATATAAGGGAATTGCTATAAATATATTACCGATATGTCCCCTGCGATTTCTTTACCCGACAATTCGACAGACCGAGCGTTGTCAGATAATATTCCATGTCTCTCTCTGACATCAGACACTTTGGCCCTATAACGAGTTCCTTTATCAGCTGGTCAAGGCAATCTGAAAAATCAAAATCCACATAAGATATCAGCTGACTTTCTTTTACATAGTAGGAATAGTTATATAAACGTGCACCGAGAGAAAGTTCAACTTCTCTTCCCATCAGAAACTGTTTCGGCGAAAACTCGCACAATCGGATTTCGCTTTCCTCTCTGAAAAACGGATTTTTCATGTAAACAGATTCCTGAAATAATTTCAAAAACTTTTTCTCAAAACAGTTCATGACTTTATCCAGTACTTCTATTTCATAATCCTGCTTCTCCTCAATGCTTTCCCGACATTGTTCTTCTTTCTGTAATATCTTCTCGATTTCATCAACCAATTCTTGCACTATCTGATGTACAACTTCTCTTTGCTCTGCTTCAGAATAACTGATCTTATGTAATGACACAATTGACGGCTTTGAAATCTCCGGAGAAACCGTTATAACTTCTTTTAACACATCCAGGTCAAATCCGATGGCAGCTCCGCGCCCGTCATCCGCATATCCCCGCCACTGACTGAGCAGATCATTCTGATACGAAAAACAGGTTACATAATATCTGAAGTCTGCATGATTTTCATTGAAAAATTCATCTGTAAACAGTTTCACATATCCCATCAATCTCTCTGATGAAATCTTTGATCTGAATAAATCTGAAGCATTTTCATAAGCTCTTTTAAATTCTGCGTCATAATACCTGCAGATCCAGCTGATCTCCATGGAATCATTGGATTTCAGGATATTTGTCAGACGGAGGGAACGATTTTTCAAAATAGAATTCAATGATTCTAAACTGCAATAGTGATATACGATCATATTTTTTTCTTCTCCTGTAAATAATTGTTCTTTTGTAACCATTCAACATTCTGCCATCCCCAAAAAAATTCTATAGCAAAGTTCATCAGCAAAAGAACTTACGGAAAGTTTATATCAGTAAGTAACAGAATTATTATATCAGATACATCTTATGAATCTGTAAACTTATAGCAACCCTCGTAAATAATGCATATTGATTAAGAGGCTTGCTATAGAAAAACATTGCTTATACTTATAATATAATAACTGTTTTTTATAAAGAAATCCCCATCCACTGTTTATTATTTTGCAGCAGATAGGGATATGTTGAGGTTAATAGTTATATGCCCCCTCGTAAGCATTGCACCTGTCTAATTTCCGTGACTGATTCTGACAGGAACTGCATCTGTCGCAGAACTCCTGCTCATAACAGGTGGAACAGGCGCATGTCCTGCAGGCTTTGCGGTCATAGCCTGAGGTATTGCCGTGAGGAAGTGTGCTTTCTGTTGCATTACCCATAATATCACCCTCCTTGTGTGCCGGTTACTGTTCATCCAATTTTAAGTACAAACTCCATGAACGAACAGATTCCTTATATCCTGTATTATACGCTCACAGAAAGGGAATACAAGTAATTAATAATCTGTTTTCTGGTAAAATCTTCCGTTTATGTAATCGGTTTTGATAATATTCACAAAGGCTTTCGGATCAATTTCATGTACCTTCTTTACCAGATATTTTGCTTCTTCTGTAGAAACTACAGAATAGATCATGCTGGTCTTCTCATCTGTATAACATCCAATACCTTCGAAACGTGTTGCCGTATGGTTGGTAAGCTTGAAAATCTCTTCATAAATCTGATACGGCTCCTTCGTAATGATGAACAGCGTATGCTTCTTATATCTCTGATGCAGCATCTGAATCACCTGAGTAGAGGTAAACTGAAAGATAATAGAGTAAAGTGCCCTGTCCCATCCAAAAAGTAAACCTGCCACAGTCAGGATCACTGCATTTCCACACAGAATATAATTCCAGATATCCCTGCCATTTTTCTCGGAAAAATAAATCGCAATAAAGTCCGTTCCACCTGTACTGGTATTACCGATCAGGCAGAGACTGATACAAAATCCATTAATCAGACCGCCAAAGATACTGATCAGCAATGTATCATAAGTGATCGGCTGACTGGGAATAATATCCGTAAGCAGACCGGAAAGCACGATCACACAGACAGAACTGATGGTAAATTTCTTTCCAATAAACTTCAGACCAATAAATACAGGAATAGAATTCAGCAGTACATTGATCAGCGTATACGGAACTGCAATCCCCATAAATGTCTGAAAAATGTTCTGGAGCAGCAGAGTAAGTCCTGTAAATCCTCCCGGAAAAAGACCTCCTGCACGAACAAATGTCTTAATATTCAACGCCATGATCGTTGCAGCCAGAACCGCACAGCCGTAACGCTTGGCTTCATGTTTTAAATTAAGTTCCTTCATAATCACGTTTCCTCCCCTCTACTACTTAGCGCGTGTTTGAAAAATCATTTTCGCAACCTCAGCAAGAGCTTTACCTGATTCAGCTAAAAAGCAGATTTCCGTCAATAACAAACAAAAGGAAACTAATTTACGCTTCCCATCTTCCTGAAGCGCCACAAGGCAGAACCAGCCCGTTAGAGCTTACCGGAAGCCCGATTTCCTGAGAGTCCACATGTCCGCCAAACTTCTTAAGCTCAGTAGAAAGCATATAAGTAAGAACTGCAGGTGCCAGACCTGTTGTATAGGAATTGATCAGGAAAAACAGAGGCTCATCACTGAGGATTTTGGTACACAGCTTAATCAGATCATGAATACAGCCCTCTATCTTCCAGATTTCCCCCTTCGGTCCACGTCCATAAGAAGGCGGATCCATAATGATCGCATCATAATGATTCCCTCTGCGGATCTCACGCTCAACAAACTTCACACAGTCATCCACCAGCCAGCGGATCGGAGCATCTCCCAGACCTGAAGCAACTGCATTCTCCTTCGCCCAGGTAACCATACCCTTAGAAGCATCCACATGAGTAACAGAAGCTCCCGCTGCAGCTGCCGCCAGAGTCGCACCACCTGTATAAGCAAAAAGATTCAGCACCTTCACCGGACGTCCCGCATTGCGGATCTTATTGCCAAACCAGTCCCAATTCACCGCCTGCTCCGGAAAAAGCCCGGTATGCTTAAAACTAAAGGGTTTCAAATTAAAGGTAAGTCCCTTATAATGAATATCCCACTGCTCGGGCAGATCAAAAAACTCCCATTCACCGCCGCCCTTCTTACTTCTGTGATAATGCCCGTTCATATGCTTCCAGCCTTTATTCACCTTCGGCGTATCCCATATAACCTGCGGATCCGGCCTCACCAGAAGATAATCCCCCCAACGCTCCAGCTTCTCCCCACAGGAAGTATCAATAACCTCATAATCTTTCCATCCATCTGCAATCCACATTGTATAATAATCCTCCTAAAATAAACGCATAATAAGTTACGATTGTACTACATATCCAACCATTAGTAAAGCCACATTTCTCACATAATTTCAATAATATCAAGATTAAAATCCCCTTTAACCTTAACATCATTCATTGTTTAAAGTATAAAATAAAACTCCCCCCATGGCAAGCAAACCATCATAATTCACAGTTATAAACAAATAAAGCATTACTGTTCACTCCGTTCTCAATAACACGCTTCGCAGGATATTACTAGCGAACAATAATAATAAAGTATCGATACTCACGTTCAAGTTAATAACATCATCCTCTTCGCAACCTGCCCATACCCCAATATCTTCTCCACAGTTTATCAGAAATTTACTTGCTTCACTCTAAATCGTTGCCAGTATGTTATCCAGCAAATTAAACACTGCCTCTTCCGTCACATTAAAACAGGTCTTTTA